>Ga0228710_1003786_pt1 | contig 23974 bp, 21 predicted proteins | sample MedpolnodulmetaG_FD_177995 | JGI IMG/M metagenome (GOLD analysis project Ga0228710, IMG submission 177995) | Root nodule microbial communities from Medicago polymorpha collected in Santa Monica, California, United States - pink nodules | ecosystem: Host-associated > Plants > Roots > Nodule...
AATCCATCCTTCCATTTGTTTCTTGTCCTTGAGGCCTCTATGATTCTTGCTTAATCACTAAAAGCATGCATTTGGAAGCTTGATGGAAGAAGATTGAGGAAAGGGGCACCATCCTAGAGAGAAGGAGGAGAGAATTTCTTAATCACAAACCTAGAGAGAGAAAGAGCATGACTAAATGAAATGTTTGTGACCTCCAACACTTATATACTCCTCATGCGCTATTACCAAAATGCCCTTCGTCTTAATCGTGTTTACACCGACACTAATGATTAACTCGTGTTCGACTAGCACCGCATCGTAAACCATTCCTTACCGTAGTGAGTCTCATGAACATTGTTCTCTGGTGCACCTTCGACTGATATAATTCTGATGCTGACGAGCGGGATATTACACTTTTTCTTCTTTTTCCTTGCTTTCTTGAAGAATTCTTCGTGATTCTTCTCTATTTCTTCTTGATTCGTTCTCAAAAGAAGGTTGTAATACCTAGAATTGTTCTTGGTCTGATTTCGTATGGATGATTTCTTGAACCAATGAAGGCATAAAGTGATGGTAGAAGTGAGATTGTTGATGACATAATGGATCTCAAACCACAGGAAACGGAATGACAAGTTTCATTGTTGAAGAAGAAAAAACTACTATGAGGAAGGAGAAAGGGTGTGTCGTGTTCCAATATCCAATTTTTATAGTGACCATATGATTTATTAGATTTAACGGTTGATATTTGATGTACACTTGATGTCAACGGAACAATTTTTTTTTATTAATAAATATAAAAAAATACATAACAAATATTTGTTATTGATAAATAAGATAAATATTTGCTATTGATAAATATAACAAAATACAAGACAACAGATGTATGAAAACAAATTTACATGAAAGTGAACACAATATCTTCATTTATATCTTAGTAAAATTTTATGTTAAATATTCTGTGAATTTTCACTCAGTTGGTAGATATTGCATAATATATGTAGGGGTCGGAGATCAAATCCGACATCCCATTTATTCACATTAACAATTGAATTTTTAACACTAAACAAAAAAATTAATTCATGATAAATTTTAAAAACTATTTTATATTTCTTAGACATTTATCTAGCAGCAAATTGAATTTGCAAAGTTAGGAGTATGAATCGGGTAAAATTGCGCGGCAAACCAAGATTGAAGGAGAAGAATAACACTTGTCCTCTTAACAAACCCGAGGAAACATAGCAAGAATCTAATCACACACAAAAAACGTAAAAACAAAATCTATCTATGTCTCTCTTTTTTCCTAAAATTAAGAAACCATACAACACAGAGAGATTATAGGACTAGTTATTAAGATTTTGCAAAAACCAACAATTTTTTCTTTTTTTCTTTTTTCATTTTTGTTGCATTAAATTCTGAGAAGAACAAACAAAATCTGTTTCTATTCCATCTGAGCTGGCAATTCTGTTCTGTTAACGGCAGAACTTGCGCAGTTCGACCAATAATCCAATGACCGAACAAAAAATATCTTCAGTTATCATTGTTCTTTCTCAAAACCCAGTTTTAATGTTTTTCTTTCCAAAACATAAAACATTTTCATCATTTTTATAAAAAACTTTTTCAAAAAACAAACTGTTTCTGTTCCATTTTTATATTTTTCTCGCAATTCGTTGCGAGAAAAATCATCTTGTTATGGCTCCAAATCTCAACAGTAATAGCAAGGTTTCTTCTTCAGATTCTCTTTTCACCATTTCATCTCCATTTTTACCTTTATTTCAAAATAAGAAAGATCCTGACAAAAAAAAGGATGACAAGGATAAAGGCAAGGATAAAGCTCCATCACCATCTAAGTCCGAGCCTCCGGAAAGTTCTCCGTCACAGTCGCCACCACCACCAAAGTCTCATTCACCGCCTAAAGTTTTACCTCCACCACCGTCACCACCACTACCGTCACCACCACCACCCTCTCCACCACCAAACTCACCTCCACCACCATCACCACCACCTCCATCGTTATCTCCACCTCCAGCTTTACCTCCTCCGCCACCAATGCCAAATGCACAATATTCTGCTTCTGCTTTATCATCTCCTCCTAATTCTCCCCGTAAACAACCACCTCCGTCATTGCCTCCCCCGGAGAAATCCTCTACATCTTCATCATCATCACCGCCATCATCTTCTTCTTCTTCTTCTTCTACGTCCTCGAATGATTCGCCACATAAAGCCATGCATGCAAAATCAGGGAGTTCTCATTCCTCTGGCCACACGCCCGGTGAAATAGCTGCTTATGCCGTTGCAGCAGTTTTGGTTGTCGCCATAGTTGTGGCAGCTGTTTGTTTTGCGTTTAGGAAGAAGAAAACGAAAGGGGATGCACACGTTGGACCTTATATACCACCCCCTGGTAGCTTCCAGATTAAATCAAGTAATTATTTTGTCTCAGTTTTATAGTTATTCATTTCCCTCTTACATTTGAATTTCGCAGTCATGTTTTTAAATTACACAATTGCGATTACACTTTGAATTTTTATATTGCAGTAAAATGCAGGTGTTTGCGGCCAAAGCAGCTGTAATTACAGTTGTGACTTGTGATGTTGTTGCGAAAATATTTATAACCATTATATTGCAGTTGTGGATTGAAATTTAAAACCTTCCCACTTATACCTGCATAAACATCAATGTTATAGACAGTAGACGCATTTTTATATTGTTGTTATGATTTTAAATTACCATTAACAATTCGCGACAAGGTCACACCCTCGTCAGCATTTGTTTTCAATATCAAGTATAGTCTGGTTTTAAATTATCAGACTATACTTCCATGGTTTTAAACTATGGTTGTACTAACAGTCGCATCAGGACCTTTGTTATTGTGGAGAAACACAATCAACTGATCCAGTTCAGCTGAAGTAGTCTTTTTTAAAATCTCTAACTGCGACCATATTATAAAACCTTGGAAGTATAATCTGGTAGCAATTACGGTCACTCATAATCTCATGCTTTCGGTCTGATAACTAAACGCAGTCTGAAATTTAAAACCTTAAACACAATTATTTATGTGTTTCAAGATATATTAAAACATTTTCAGCACTATCCTAAGTTTTTTTATTGATTGCATGGTGTATCCTGATTTAAACCTGATATTGGCTATCAGGTGCTAATGGACATTACTATCTACAGCAACCTTCCCCTGGAAACATCTATGGCAATGTGAACGTTGAAGGACGCAGCACGAAGCACTTGGGAGGAGGAGGCGGTCCTTTAGATCCGGCGCAGCCAATAAGTGCTCAGATAGCTTTTACTTATGACATGGTAATGGAAATAACAAATGCATTTTCTAGTAAAAATGTGATAGGGCAAGGAGGATTTGGGTGTGTTTACAAGGGTTGGCTGCCGGACGGAAAAGAAGTGGCAGTCAAGACTCTTAAGGCTGGTAGTGGGCAGGGAGATAGGGAGTTCAGGGCCGAGGTGGAGATCATTAGCCGTGTTCATCATCGGCATTTGGTATCGTTGGCTGGTTATTGTATATCTGAGGAGCAAAGAGTGCTTATCTACGAGTTTGTTCCTAATGGAAATCTTCATCATCACTTGCATGGTAATGTGAGTTTCCCTTTATTTTCCTTACAAAAATTAAGAAAATAGAGTTTATATATGTTCGAAAGCTGCCTTAGTTGGTTGCTGCCCACCCTAAGTTTGGACCGATTTGTTGTAATCTTATGCATCTTTATTGTGTTGGGTGTGTGAGGATGAGTATAGTCTCACGTCGTTTAGAGTTGTCATAAATAGTCTGGTAGTTCTCATCTTACAAATCGGTTTTGTGAGATTGAGTTAGTCATTTAGCCTAAATTATAATATATATTTTTCTTGTCATTGTTGTTGTATATATTTTTCTCTATATGTGATTTGGTGCTTTATATGTGTGTTATTGCAGGAAGTGGAATGCCAGTGTTGGCTTGGGACAAGAGGCTAAAGATAGCTATTGGTGCTGCAAAAGGCCTGGCATATCTGCATGAGGACTGTAAGTTTATTTTGCAGTTTTATTATTGGATCACATGTTTTTATAGTTGAATACATATATGATTTTTAAAATTTACTTAGAAAAACTGAATTGCATAATTAATATGATACGTTTGCATTTTGTATGAATAACTAAAGTATTTTATGTATCTCTAGGCAGCCAAAAGATTATTCACAGAGATATTAAATCCGCCAACATACTATTGGATGATGCTTTTGAAGCACAGGTATATATATGCACACCTTGTTTTGTTGTATTTTTTTTAATCAAAACATAATCGCTCCAAATGCGAATTCTTGAATCTTGATGCAAATTGTTAATTCACCCTTGTTTTTAACAAAGGTTGCAGATTTTGGACTTGCAAAGCTAGCTGATGCTGCCAATACGCATGTATCAACCAGGGTTATGGGTACCTTTGGGTAGGATTCTATGACTCTTAACATAAATAATAGACACTAATGTATATAGTCCTTTAAAGAGGTGTACATTAGAAAATAAATTGGATTGGAAATTTTAACAACTGAATATTTTGTCATACATATGCAAGTATTTTACTACAACGTCAACAGTTTATTTTTAAAATGGGACATAAATTTTCTAGTTTGAAGAAGGAAATACATTTTCAAGTGAGTTAATTCAATTGTTTTCACCAATATATTTGGTTATGGTAACAATTTTAATTCAGATAACTGTCACAGTCGCAATCCTAGATATTGCGAAGAATCACAGTCAAATACGATAGATGCACACCTTAACTGCAGCCATGGAGATATCACACAGTCCAGGTCATGGTTGCGGACCTTTACTTCAAAACATTTTGCTGAACCATCAAGTAAAAAAAAACTTTGTTAATGTTTTGGGTTAGCAAGTTTAATTTCACACATAACGTAATGCTTCTTTAAAGATAAGATAAATTTCAATGAGATCCTGGCTCAAGTTATCTTGGATCCATAGATATATAGTTTAATAATATATATTTGCCACAAAACCTTCTCTACTGATGCCTTATGAAATTGCTACACTAATAAACAAACTCTTTATGGCTTCTATTTGCAGGTACATGGCTCCAGAGTACGCAACAAGCGGAAAATTAACGGATAGATCAGATGTTTTCTCATTTGGGGTTGTCCTCCTTGAGCTTGTAACCGGAAGAAAACCAGTTGACGAAAGTAGGCCTTTGGGAGATGAGAGTTTGGTTGAGTGGGTAAGAAACTACACCCTTATTTTTTTTTTCTTCTTCTGAAGTTATACATAAGCATTTAAGAGACTGTTTGGGAGAGTCTGTGAAAACAACTTATGAGCTATGACACCTCCATAAGTTGTTTTCAGCTCATTTCTACTTTGTTCAAATATATTTGTATAAACACTAGTATTATGTTTTTCTTATGAGATTGTCCCGTGTCCACAGGCTCGACCACAACTTATCCATGCTTTTGAGACGCGTGAGTTTGGTGAATTAGTAGACCCGAGACTAGAAAAACACTATGTGGAGAGTGAAATGTTCAGAATGATAGAGGCAGCTGCAGCATGTGTTCGCCACTCAGCTCCTAAACGACCTCGTATGTCTAAGGTGATTATAATGTATGTTTCAATTAGTGTATGTTTGATTTCACGGTGGAAAAAGAATGACAAGATTGATTATATCTTAAAACCTCAATTTGGCCAGATGAAAAACATTTAAGCGTAAATCACATTACTTCAGACTTAATAAGCTTGTTCTTGAATGTCTAATATCATATAGTTGCATGATATAATTCCAGGTGGTAAGAGCATTAGACACTGGAGATGAAGTCTTCGATTTATCAAACGGGGTGAAATATGGTCAGAGCACTGTTTATGATTCTGGACAGTATGACAAAGACATCATGCTATTCAGGATGATGGGCAATGGCAGCTATATTGATTCTGAATTATCAATATACAGTGGAGAATCTAGTGTTTCAAGAGAACATTTGAGATCCCATCATGCATGGATACACAGTGGTTCGAGTACCGAATCAGAATCAAGAGCTTTCAATAAGCATAGAAACAGTGCTGAATAAGAAAAAAGAACTGCATAATTTGACACTCAACAAATAGGCACAATCAAGTTGGAGTAATGAATTTCACAGAATTCTCCTACTGGAGGCCTTGAATTGCAGGATCATAACACAGCATGCTTTTGGACTGGTAAGAATTTGAGCTAGAATCAATACTGTATAAAAGCATTACTTAAACTCTTTCCTCCCTCCAATTTTTGTTCTATTCAGTTTCCCGTTTCGTTTATTAATATTAGGGGATGATGGCAGCGTGTAAAAAGATAAGTTTTTGAGGTTACTCATTAATCATTAGTAATAGAGATCTCTTACTGTTGTTGGATTCAGAAGATTTGAAATTCTTAAATGTATATTAGGTGTACAGAGTTAATCAAATTATAAGTAGTTTTTATAGTGATAAGGTGGCCTATTTTCGATTCTAAATTCCGCCATATTTTTTAGTTCGGCGTCTTTTTGCAATTTTAGCAGGCTCACAAGCAATAAAAGATCAATCATACAATACAGCTTTGTAGCATAATCTTTGTAAGGAAATTATCGATTGCTGGTCATAAACCCAAGAAAAAATGGATATTCAATTTATGTTTCCAGTCCAACTTTTTCTATGAAGTTGTGTGTTACTATTTACAGATAATGACCAATTTTTCAGCCAACGAGTTTATAGATAATAACGACACCATCATTTTCCTCGACTTCTTAATTGCTTTGTCTATGATTACCTTGTTTTCTGCATCAAATACTCTTTGAGTTTCTTCGGCTGAATATCTTGCGCAATTGCCTGTGGGACAAAATTTAACCTCATTACAATAGAAAGGGCATCTTACGAACTTACGGGTGGGATAGAGAATCAATGCTTTCAGGGTGATAGTTTTGATCGACCTAGTCTTTAAATATGGAGGTTACATTTAGTTTCCATGAATGAAACCTCTAGTTTCTCAATATTGTCTACGGCTTTGTTTGGTAAAATATAGAAGATAAGCTTGTTGATAATGAATGAAATTATAGTAGGTAGTGGATAAGCAATATATTCAATTTGAAGTGTTCGGATAATTAAATTAGTCATTGAACTAACTGATAAATACAAAATGACTTAAGAATATATTTTTAATTAATATTTAAAAAATTTCAATTAAGATAGTGAGGGTAAAAATGATCCGTTGTAAGCTATAAGCTCAAATGCTACTTGAAGTGGCATCTCAAAAATTGTTATAAGTTTGTGAAGAAAAAAAAAGCGCTTTAAGATCGTAAGTAAAGATATTTTGATCATACGAACTCATATTCTAAAAGCTATTTGTTACAAGCTAGCGGGTTTGTCTCGCCAAACATAGCCTAATCATTCTTTGGAAGGAAGGTACAAGTGGACTTCCTGTCTAATTGAAATACTAAAACTGGAACATGAAAAGTGTGATTTGGTGTGGGATTCTAGAACCAAGATAAAACCAAACTAGCTCATGATTTTTCATGGCGATTCTTATTTATAGTATATTTATGAACTTAAATATTAGGATTTAGACCCTTACCTCAACCATAATAATGTTCAAAACTTTTCCATCAAATGTGGTCATGTTTGCACTTAACACATGCAGTCCAAATGAATCCATTGCTTCCATCAACCTTGAAAACACACCTTGCTTCTGTTCACAGGACAACTTAATCATGAAATCTTTTCTGGCGATATGATTCACTTCTACTTGCAACTAAGAAAATGTTAAAAGATTATATTAGGTCTCCAATAAAAGAAGCAATAAAATTCAGTTTCATGATCTGTGACATAGTAAAAAAACAACGAAACTGTTATTATGCACAATTTATGTACCTCCATCCGTGGCTTTCTAGTGGAATCGGACGGACTTTGATTGAGATCAGTCAGAGGTAGGTTTTTGGTTCCTTCTGCAAGATCTTTGTCTTTTTGCACTCTTATTTCTAGTGTACTCTTCCCACAGTCCTCGACTTCTAAAGCCTTGACCTCTTCTTGAAGTTCTATCTCTTGCCTCTGCAATTCCATTATATATTCAATCGCATCCTCAAGAATTGCTACTCTGTCCATCTGCCAAAATTGAGAGGATTAGATACCTAGTGCATGTTCAGATCAACAGTGAATTTGACGATATAGAGCTGACACCGTAATTTTGTTGAAGCTTCAAAGTATAACTTTTACCAAAGTCGTGGTGGTCCAATGTAATTCTGGCAAACTCACCGTCAACCAAACAGGCACTTGTGAAAAGTATTACATTCATGCTATTTGAGTTAAACAATTTAGATATACCTTAGTTATATTAGGGACAAGAGACCTTAGAGTAAAGAGCCCTTGTTTTATTCTGTTCCTCCTATTTCTCTCTGTGATAAGATTTTTAGCATGATACACTTTCTCTTGAGGCTCCTTAACAGTATTTTCTTTATCTTCTTCGCCATTTCCACAATCGACACTCGAACCAGACCGACGTTTCACTGAAATTTTATTGCGTTTTTGGCTTTTAAGTGGTTGATTCAAATATTCAAGCGGAATCAAGCAACCATAGTTTGAATCAAATGGTAAGTGCTCAGTTGAAGGATTAGATTTCATGAAGTGTCCGTCAATGCTAGGATTGCAGTTCATGTTAGTGTAGCTATGTGCTATCGCTTCTTGCTTTATAGAGACACAACAGTGTGCTGATATGAACTTCATGGTATTTACATCTTCTGGGATCTGAGAAAGATAAACACTTGATTAATTTTAAAATTTATAATCATTTTAGAACAGAAGGTAATGCCAATAAGTACTAAGATTTGTATCTTACATGCTTTGCAGTGAAAAGCTCAACAAGACCACCAATAATAGGGATTAAAACTTGAGTTCGAACCGAGTCCTGTCAAAACATTAACAGTTAAAAATCAATTATATAATAAACACTTATGATATAAGTTCTTAATTAAGCTGATTTCCACACAAAAATTAATTTACCTCATGGATAAGCCATCTTGGTTGTTGTGATATTACAACCTCTGCATGGACACTGCAGATCAAATACTTTTCTTTAGTCTTTCCTTTCAATGGTTAAATTAATATAGAAAATTAATATTCAATACAAACAATTAAAGAGAGAAAGAGTAAGACCTAGAATAAAGAGACATTGTAAAAGGAAGCTTGGCAAGAGCCTCACAAGTCTTGGTTTTAACTGGATGATGAGAAAGGGTATCCCTACAAATTGAAGCCAAATGATATTCCTCACTCATTTCCTCTTTCAACTTCACCTTCTCAATGTTTCCACCACAACAGCAACAACCTAACCACTCAATAAACCTACACAAGAGAAAAATTGGATCAAAGAGACGATTTACCTATGAAGTACAGACTCAAACACGGACACTATACACGACACGGACATGATCATGGACATGTCGACACCAATAATAACTTGAAAAAATGACACCAGAACATGTCTAATCCGAGCAGTATCTGTGTTTCATAGCAATTTACAAAAACAAAATAGGTTTTAGTACCTAGTTGGATCATTTCCATATTTCCAAACAACAACATAATCCCAAGCTTTGGTCTCAACAAAGGGTCTAAGAAATTCAACAACACCCATAATAAAACTCTTTGTTTCCTCCTTTGAATGCAACTTAATAATTTTTCAGTGTGGCTTTTATACATACACCTTTATAGCTGTCCCTTATTAACAGATTTTATCTCCTGATTTGAAGCACATGGTACACGAAAAGTTTGTTAATCAATTAGGAAGACTTATGTACGTAATCAGTACTACCATATCTTTGTGACAGTGAGAATATTGCACCTGTCCGGAATTTTGGGACCACAAGTTGTTTTTGACTAAGGTCGTATTTAGATAAACAACTTATTTATAGCTTATAACACAAATGCTTATTATAATAAGCACTTATACATGAGCTTATATAAGCTACTTTTATAGTAAAAAGTTTCTTTTATGGTGTCTATAGTAAAAGATAAAATTAAATTGTTTTTGTATATGTTATAAGTTGCTTTCCCTGGCTATAACTTATGAAAATAAGCTGAATAAGAGTAGGAAAAATGTCATAATATAAATAAGTTTTCTTAAACGGTTTCACAAGAATTGCAAAATACTAGCAATAACCATCCAAAATTTGCATTGAAAGCAACCTATAATTTTTTTGAAGAAATCAAAATGAAATATATTATAAACGACGGCCAATCTTCACGGCACAAGGTGTACCACTGGAGACAGCCAAGAAATATAGTATTTGTTCATCATGAGCAAACAAAAATCAGCCAATGCCCGCACAAAGGAAAGGAGCTTGACACCAATCATGAAAACAATAAGGAAATACAGTAAATTTAGCCTTAAAGCACCAAAAAGAGAAGTTTAATAGCCTCCAACAGTTGATAATGAGAACGTTCTTGTCCACGAAAAATATCGTGTCATTCATTTCTTTCCATAACACCCACACAGTTGCAACCCATAATTATTATATATTCTCTTTTTTCTTACATTTTACATTTTAAAATGTTTTTCCTCAATTAGGCTATATTTTAGGTTAATTTTAATTAAAACAATTGAGTTTAAAATTATTTTTGTTCAGATATGCATCGAGCCATCTCATGTTCTTTAACTAGGACACTCCAATGCTGCTTCAAGAAGAAGACTCTTCAAGCACATCTTTGAGTGAGTTGAGCAAATCTTATCTTATCTTATGTGAGTACAATTCCAAATAAAAATGGTTGGAGGCACAGATATATTAAATTTTGAGATTATGCTTAAGAAAGTCATTATATTTAACAAACCCATTGCTTCTTCTAGTTTTTTTTTTTTACTTTTCTTCCAAACAATTGTTGCCTAACTTTAAGCCACGTGAAACAAAAAGCGTAAGAGAGGTTAGGATCGTTTTGCAGGGGAGTGGTACATCCATATCTTCATTTTTGTTATTTTATGTTGTTCAGAATATTAATTTCAACGGCCACGGTACATATATTTTTATCCTGGCTACATTTCAGACTTCAGAGTGTGTCCTACAAAATAATGAGATGTGTGCTATTAATACCTTATCTAATTTATCTGAAACTATATACTAGACTACTAGAACTATGCCATTGATGTCAAGACTATAGAATTCCTGACGGTTAGAGCTAGGAGTATGAACTATAAATGGTCACTCCCAATTTCTTCTTGCAACAAGTATCATATCATATATTGGACAAATCACAAATGCTACACCTTTTAGAGTTCAATCAGTGCATGTTCAACACCCCACTAATGTGGAACTAAAATATGGTACTATAGTTACATAGTAAATAATTTTTTAGTAAGATTTTAATTCAAATAAGAAGCATGAGGCAAAAGACAAGCGCTTATGTAGCTTTTGACTTTAGGTTTTGTTGGGTATCTGTATTGGCTTCATTGTTGCTAAAACAAATATTCATGTGTTGATGTTGGAAACAATGCTCCAACATGTTTTGGGCTCTTCTACGATGTTGGATATGATGTTCCAACATCCTGACATGGTTCAGTGTGCCCTGTTTGTGTGGCTTGGTTTTCACACGTTTTATCTTTTTAAGGAAACCACGCTTTATTTCGTGTTCACCAAATATCGTATTTCTGTTCATAATCATCTGGAAGATTTGTTCCTAAAGTATAGACAATATTTTAGGATTCCTTGGTGTTTTATTTGTTACTTGTGCAGCGGGTCACCACTTGGATTTGTTTTGTTCTGAAGCCCATCAAGACTTATTGGTCCATGCTGCTTCAGTATATATTCAAGACTTCAAGACCTAATCAATCATTCAAGCCGTCATTTAAAAGAATAGCTTTTAGGGTTTTGAGTCATGTTATTTGTGTGTCTAATTCTCTTGTATCGTTTTGATGCAAGTCTAAGACTGTGTTTGTTATTTGTGAGTCTTTCTTGTATCGTTTTGATGCTATCAGGTTCAACATCGATAATCAACCTAGTAATGAGAAGAAGGTGAGAGCTGATGAGAAGAATACTTAATACAAGGGGGTCCAATGTCATGAATGTGAAGGATATGGTCATATCAGATCAGAATGTGCCACATTTCTCAAAAGAAAGAAAAGCTTGGTTGTCTTATGGTTTGATAAAGATGACTCAGAAGGAGAAGTGGAGAGTGAATCTTCTAAACATGTCACTGCATTAACTAGTAGAGTTATGTCAGATACAGAGTCATATGATGAAGAGCTAAGTTATGAAGAGTTAGCTGTCTCTTACAATGAACTGGTTGCCAGTAGTACATATATGAGACAGATGCTTGAAAAGAAAGAAAACATCATCAGTCAACTGCACCATGAAAGGAGTGAGAATCTGGCCAAAATTTTCAGAACTCAATGATGAGGTAATACAGCTGAATTCCCAATTGGAGCATATGAAGAAGCAGGTTAAAATGATGACTACATGAACTAATGTGCTGGAGGAAATCCTTGAAGGAAAAGAGAAGCCTAAGAGTACTGGCTTTGATTATAATGCACTAAACAAGAAACAACAAAACAGAAATTTTGCCTATGCTCTAGAAGATTGTGGAATGGTTAGGAAGCATCAGTATGACCAAAGATCTGTAGTTGCTGCAGGAACTGATGACTCTACTATTAATAATCTAATGTTGGAACATTCTAAGGAACATCAGAATTTCAAGATCAAGAAGAAACATATTCCTTGAATTTATCATCATTGTAAGGGAAGAGTTCACATAAGACCATATTGTTTCAAGTTGCATGGACACTCTAAGCAATCTCAACAAAAACCACCCAAGAAGGAGTAGATCCCAAGAGATGTTAATGCTGAGTTAATAGCTCACACCTCCTTAAGAGCATCATCTAAGGAAGACTAATATTTTGACAGTGGGTGCTCTAGAGACATGATTGGAGTTGATAAATACCTTGAAGATGTAAGACCTTATGCTAGCAGCTATGTTACTTTTGGTGATGGAGTTAAAGGAAAAATTCTAGGTATTGGTAACTTGATCAAGCATGGTCTACCTAGGCTTGATAATGTGCTTCTTGTGAAAGGATTAACTACAAATTTGATTAGCATAAGAAATGAGAAGTACATATGAGAGGTACCAGATCTAAAGACAATTGTTACTTGTGGGTATCTCAAGAAGAAGCACACTTATCCACTTGTCTTGTGAGCAGAGAAGAAGAGGTCAAGCTGTGGCATCAAAAACTTGGCCATCTAAACCTGAAAGGGATGAAGAAAGTCATTTCCTTAGAAGTTATCAGAGGGCTACCTGATCTCAGAATTGTTGAAGACAACATATGTGGTGAATGTCAGATTTGTAAACAAACTATAATGTCTCATCCAAGGTTAAAACATCAGGTAACTTCCAAAGTTCTTGAACTTCTGCACATGGATTTGATGGGACCTATGCAAGTTGAGAGCATTGGTGATAAGAGATATGATTTTTATGTTGTTAATGACTTCTCTAGGTTTACTTGGGTAAATTTTAATAGGGAGAAATCATATACCTTTGATGTATTCAAAATTTGTGCACACAACTGCAAAGGGAAAAAGATAGTGTCAATGTAAGGATCAGAAGTGATCATGGGACAGAGTTTGAAAATGCTAAGTTAAATGGATTCTGCTCTTGTGAAGGAATCAAACATGAATTTCCATCCCCTATAACACCTCAGCAAAATGGTGTTGTGGAAAGGAAGAATAGAACCTTACAAGAATCAGCCAGAGTTATGCTTCATGCAAAATATCTGCCTTATCATTTTTGGGCTGAAGCTATGACCACATCCTGTCATATACACAATAGGGTTACTTTGAGGTCTGGCACAACCACAACCTTATATGAGATATGGAAAGGAAGAAAACCTATTGTCAAATACTTACATGTTTTTGGAAGCAAGGGCTACATATTGGAAGACAAAGACCACAGAAGGGAAATGGATCCCAAAAGTGATGAAGGGGTTTTTCTTGGATATTCTACAAATAGCAGAGCTTACAAAGTTTTTAATTCCAGAACTAAGGTTGTCATGGAATCCATCAATGTTTTGATAGATGATGTTTCTGAAGACAGAGTTCCTGATGTTGAATCAGATGTTGGAACATTTGTTCAGGAAACAAATGCACATATCCAAGTAAATGAGTCTGAGTCTGAGAAAGAAGTAACTGAGCAGGCTGAACAAGATCATATATCCACAAGTAAAGGGTCTTCCATCAGGGTTTAGAAGAATCATCCTCAAGAACTCATTATTGGAAATCCTGATCAAAGGATCACTACCAGAAGATCCAATGAAGTTATATCCAATTCTTGTTTTGTGTTTAAGGTTGAACCAAAGAATGTCAAAGAAGCTCTCACTGATGAATTTTGGATTGTAGCAATGCAAAAGGAATTAAATCAGTTCAAGAGAAGTGAAGTGTGGGATTTGGTTCCAAGACCAGAAGGTATGAATGTCATTGGTACAAAATGGATTTACGAGAACAAGTCTGATGAGAATGGAACTGTGACCAGAAATAAGGCAAGATTAGTTTCTCAAAGCTATAAATAAGTAGAAGGGCTGGACTTTGATGAAACTTTTACCTTAGTTGCTAGATTGGAGTCCATAAGACTACTTTTGGGAGTGGTTTGTATACTCAAATTCAAATTGTTCCAGATGGATGTGAAGAGTGCCTTTCTAAATGGTTACTTAAATGAAGAAGTTTATGTTGAGCATCCCAAGGGATTTATAGATCCTAGCTTTCCAAATCATGTTTACAAATTGAAGAAAGCTTTGTATGGCTTGAAGCAGACACCTAGAGCTTGGTATGAGAGACTCACATAGTTTCTTGTCAACCAAAGGTACAAAAAAGGAGGAACAGACAAGACCTTGTTTGTGACAGATGATAATGGAAGACTGATGATATACCGGATCTATGTTGATGGTATTGTTTTTGGTGGGATATCGAATAAGGTGGTTCAACATTTCATTCAGTAAATGAAGTCTGGGTTTGAAATGAGTCTTGTTGGTGAGTTGGCTTACTTTCTTGGTCTTCAAGTCAAGCAAATGGAAAACACCATATTCATCTCTCAGAGTAAGTATGCTAAGAACATAGTGAAGAAATTTGGTATGGAAAATGGTAGTCACAAAAGAACTCCAGCTGCCACTCATTTGAAGTTGTCAGAAGATGATAATGGTGTTGTTGTTGATCAAAGCATGTATAGAAGCATGATTGGAAGTCTATTGTATCTTACTGCAAGCAGACCTGATATCACTTTTGCAGTAGGAGTGTGCACTAGGTATCAAGCTGAACCAAAAATGAGTCACCTCACCCATGTTAAGAGAATTCTGAAGTACATCAATAGTACCAGTGATTATGGCATTTTGTACACTCACAGTGAAAATTCTATGCTAATTGGTTATTGTGATGATGACTGGGAAGGAAGTGAAGATGATAGGAAAAGTACCTCTGTAGGATATTTCTTCTTGGGAAATAATATAATTTCGTGGTTTAATAAGAAACAAAAATGTGTCTCCCTGTCTACTGCTGAAGCTGAGTACATAGCAGCAGGTAACAGTTGTTCACGACTTGTATGGATGAAGGAGATGTTGAAGGAGTATAATGTTGAACAAGATGTTCTAACATAGCAGGACCAAGCACATTGACAATTTGAGTGCAATAAATATTTCCAAGAATCCTATTCAACATAGCAGGACCAAGCACATTGACATACGACATCATTTCATCAGAGATCTTGTTGAGGAAAAGATTGTGAGACTTGAACATGTTGATACAGAGGAACAACTGGCAGACATTTTCACCAAGGCCTTAGATGCTAAGCAGTTTGAAAAATTAAGGGGCAAGTTGAGAATTTGCCTGCATGAGGAAGTATAATGATCTATTGTGTAAGAGATGCTCTGCTACATTCTTTGATTGCATGTCTTTGTTCTGTGGGGTGTGTACTCCTGATTATTTTTATTTTTTTTTGCATATTTTGTGGCTAAAAAGGGGGGAGAAAATTGGTATGCTGGTATCTAGTATGCCCTGATTTTTCCTGATTTTTTTATATGCCTGTGTCAGTGATAGTTAGCCCCTACCTGATTTTTTTTGTGACTGAGTGTCTGTTATTGCATTTATTTTTTTTCAATTATTCTGGTAAGGTATAGTTCTGTTGATGTTATCACTGAAGTTGCAACATCTTGTGTTTAACTGAGAAGTTTTCCCTTAGTCTCTCGGTATTATTCTATGTATGTTCCCTGATTAATGTTCTATTGAATGTTGGAACATTGTTTGTGTGACTTTGAATTTAAGTTTGTATGTTGAATGTTCCCTGTGGATGTTTTAATGAATGCTGGAACATTTTATAGTTGCCTCTGAAGTATTCCTTTATTCGTGCATTATGAGTTTTGGGCTTTCATTCGTATATATGCATGTTCAGGGGGAGTAGTGAAATTATTTGTTTGTGTATTCACTCTTAGGTTGTTATCTTGAGGGGGAGTGATACTATGAAGTGTGCTTGGATCTATTCAAGCTGTGTTAGCAGAATGTGGTGTAGAATGTTGAAACATCTATAGGACAGTGCTTGTATGTATGGAAAATTTATTGTGTTCCCTTGCTGATGTGTTGTTATTTGCTCATGTCTGATGTGGTAAAGGATGTTGGAACTTCTAGATGTTTGCTGCACATTCCTTTTGGGAATTTATTTTTCCTTGTTTGTTACGTGTGTGTAAGGGAATTTATTTTTCCCTTGCTAGTTTAATTGTGAGGCATTGCTTCTTTTTCAATCCGCTGCTGCATGTCTCTGGTTCTGTGTGAAGCATATTTAAGGCATCTCTTTAGATATTTTTTTTAATGTGCTGGCCGTTTCTTCATAGTTATGTGCTCATGGTGATTGAAGAAATGGATGACTATATCTCTTTTCCTTGTATATGTGGCCTCAGTTTGTTTTAGCCAAAAAAAATTCAAAGGGGAGATTGTTTGGTATTTGTATTGGCTTCATTGTTGCTAAAACAAATATCCATATGTTGATGTTGGAAACGATATTCTAACATGGTTCAGTGTGCCCTGTTTGTGTAGCTTGGTTTTCACGCGTTTTATCTTTTTAAGGAAACCACGCTTTATTTGTTTTTCACCAAGTATCGTATTTCTGTTCAAAATCATCTAGAAGATTTGTTCCTAAAGTATAGACAATATTTTAGGATTCCTTGGTGTTTTATTTGTTACTTGTGCAACGGGTTACCACTTGGATTTGTTTTGTTCTGAAGCCCATCAAGACTTATTGGCACATGCTGCTTCAGTATATATTCAAGACTTCCAGACCTAATCAATCATTCAAGCCGTCATTCAAAATAATAGCTTTTAGGGTTTTGAGTCGTGTTATTTGTGTGTTTTCTCTTGTATCGTTTTGATGCAAGTCTAAGACTGTTTTTGTTATTTGTGAGCCTTTCTTGTATCACCTTGGTGCAAGCTTATGTCTGTTTATTGAGTTGTAACTTGTTGCTACACCAAAGCTTTGAAGCAAGGTAGTAGTTTGTGTTTGAAGGTAACTTCATTATTTTGAGTTGTAATCTTATAATCACAGGGGATGTGATTGTTTGTGGGATAGTGAGATGAGATCTCAGATCTAGGAGTTCCTAGGTTGAAATCAAGACGGGTAGGTCCTAGGTCTTAAGTTGTAAACATGATTTGTTGAGAACTTTAGAATAAGGATTACACTAGTGGATTTCCTTCCTGACTTGGTACCTCCCAAAGTAGGTGTGTTTGTCACCGAACTGGGTCAACAAACCTTCTATACCTTTTACTTTCTGTCTTTTATTTTGCGTTTTTATGATTGTTAGCATGATGTTTAAACATTAAACTCAACATCTGTTTTCTGTGTACCTGATGTTGGAACATCGCATAGAACATCTTCTAACTAACGCGCTAGAATTTTCAGGTTTTACTCGAGTGGTCATAGAACTAGATAGCAAGTTAGTGGTGTATTTTATGTCACAAGTCAAAATTGTGAACTATTTTGAAAGTTTGTAGGAAGTTACTTCTTTCTTTACTAAGCGTTAGGTTAAGTTAAGGCTTCAACTCACTTAATCAAAATTAAGAAATCAACTTTTCATGAAACCATTACTAGAGATAACAAAATTTCGTTTCATGCGCGTTTAAATTTACACATAATAAAAAATAAACTTTGTTAAAAAAAACTTGGATTTTTCAAATGTATAACATTAATTAGTTTTTATCATAAAAGATATAATTAACAAGTTGTATTCTTCAGCTGTCAAAACGACAATAGAAACACAAGAGTATAATTGAAAGATAAAAAGGTAACCTAATATTGTGTATCGCATATATAGATATATATCATATACACACACACGTATATATTATAGAAGAAGCCCATTAGATTTATCCCTCTTTAACCGAGTTAACTCAAGTAGTGTAATCACGACTTTGAAAATTATCAAGGCTTACGCCTTTTGTTCTAAAATAAACCATCGTCGGTTGCTTGTTTATTAAGTTACCCCATCATCATGGATTGGAGGGAAGAACATAACCAATCACTTGTTCCTGTTTTATCAAAGAAGAACAATCAATCTACAGAAGTGAACTCAACCTCATTTGCATGCAAAGACATTCCCAATCTCCTATCTTCTTTCGTTGATACCTTTGTTAATTTCTCAGTCAGCGGTCTCTTCCTCCCACCGCCGCCCTCTACAACGACATCGAAGCCTCCCACCCGCCTTCCTTCGTCGCCACGCCTGATCGCTATTGGCGACCTCCACGGCGACCTTGACAAGACAAAGCAAGCGCTGCGCCTTGCCGGCGTAATCGATTCCTCGGACCGCTACATTGGAGGTTCCACCACTGTAGTCCAAGTTGGTGACATCCTCGACCGCGGAGGCGGTGACCTCAAGATTCTTTACATTCTTGAGAAGCTGAAACAAGAAGCCGCACGTTGCGGCGGCAGAATCATAACGATGAACGGAAACCATGAGATCATGAATGTCGAAGGCGACTTCCGTTACGCAACAAAAGTGGTGTTAAGGAATTTAGGGTTTGGTTAGAATGGTTCCCCAAGGTAACAAGATGAAGAGTCTTTGCCATGGTTTGAAACCGCCGAAAGATCCCTTAGAAGGTATTCACGTGGCCTTTAGCGGCGTAAGGAAGGAATTTCATGATGGGCTTAGTGCTAGGGTTGCAGCTTTGAGACCCAATGGCCCGATTTCTGGAAGGTTCTTGTCCCACAATGCTACTGTGTTGGTAGTTGGTGACTCGATTTTCGTCCACGGTGGTTTGCTTCCAGAACACGTTACTTATGGGTTGGAAAAGATCAACGCTGAAGTTAGTGATTGGGTTAAGGGTTCCACCGTGTGTCGGTTTCCACCGTCTTGTTGCCGTGGGAGGAATGCAGTTGTTTGGTTTAAGAAGTTCTCTGAAAAGGTTGAGGCGAAATGTGATTTTTTGACTCTTGATCATGTTCTGGATATGATTCCTAGTGTTAAGAGAATGATCATGGGACATAAGATTCAGAAGAATGGGATTAACGGCGTTTGCGATAACAAGGCTATTCGAATCGATGTGGGTATGTCGAAAGGATGTCGTGGTGCTTTTTCCTGAAGTTTTGGAGATTAATGAGACTTCTGGATTGAGGATATTGTCATTGTATTCACATCGAATCATTTATAACCGAAGAAAAGGGAAACTTCTTCGGGATTTGATGTTGGAAAGCAGAAAGGGTTTGTGTTGTTTAGTTTAAAGTCAAATTTTGCAATAAAATTATAAATTATCTCCTTGATGTTGTTTAGTTAAAAGTAGTTAAACTTAGTTAACTTTTCTTATTGATTGCTTGCATCGCAAGCTTCCTTTTGTAGTATAAATATTAGATTGTATCTCTTCTTTATTCACACCATTCAATACAAGATGATTACCAATCTTAAGAATAACATCATCATTCATCTTGGTATCTGATTAATTCCGGGTCGACTTACTTTATTCACCTTGTAATTGAGGATGAACACATAGACTCATTTAACATAGATTGATATTTTAAATCTACAAAGTGCAGAACCTACAATTGATATTTTAAATCTACAAAGTGCAGAACCTACAAGCTCGGATCCATACCGGATTCTGATTTTTATCCACCATTAACTTTCCCTATGTCTATGACTCTATTCATACAATTGCGGTGTTTTTCGCTATTTATTTTTATGCCAAAAGTAAAAAGCAGAGGAAGAAAAATGTCAGTTTACTTGGGATTCTTAGAGGAGGGAAGTTCTCCGCAAGATGTTCTCCGCAAGGGAGGTATGTTAGCCTCCCTTGCGCTGTACCATACAAAACGGCTGACCTTCTATGCCTCAATACCTACCGAAGGTGTAGGATGGAAGTACTGTGGAGCCCAACATGTTATGAGGATAATGGTATTTTAATTCAAAAGATGATACTTATTAGCCTGGCAAGCAATGATATGCAAATTGCAGTTTGATGGATGGGCTGTATATGTAGTATTATGGCATCATACTGTAAAGTTTTGGTACACCTTTTACCAACTGCTTAATCAATGAAAACATTGTCTTTTAAAATAAAATAAAGAATAGGTACATATAGTAACATATATAGTTTCTGATGCGACACAAATCTTAGATGTTGCAGCATGACATAATTTAAAAAATTTAAAAACTATATAAAGCGGCACCAACAAGCCTCCACGCTATTTATCCATCATAGTAGAGTCTCAGTTTGCTCTGTCAATTCTGATTGGGAAGAGCTTGAAATACACAGCTGAGAGAAGATTCTTCACTAGATGTAAAATCATTCGATGTGGTTACGATGTAGTCATATACGTGAATGAAGATCTCTAACTGATGTTGAATTTCAACTGCACATTAGAATGGTATAGTGATAATCAAAAATACAAGTAGTTTTCATAGTTATATGGTGGCCTATTTTTCAATTGTCAATTCCAGCACTATATGATTGTCAGTTTAGAGTCTTTCTGCAATCATATCAAGCCACACGAAAAATAGATCATTGATTACCAATCATACAATACAACATTGTAGCAAAATCATTGTTAGGAATTAGTCAATTGTTGTTTCTGAATCCAAGAAAAAATTGATATTCAATTTATGTTTCTATTCCAACCTTTTCTTCTGCCTATTTACAGATGATAACCAAGTTGTTATCGGACGATTTCATATAGATAATAACCACTCCACCATTTTCCTCAACTTATTAGTTGCTTTTTCTATCATCAACCGATTTTCTGTATCAAATACTCCCTGAGTTTTGTTGGGGGAATATCCTGCATTTGCCTGTGGAACAAAATTTAATCTCATTACAATAGAAAGGGCTTCCTATCATCCTGTGAATTAACTTGAAGGGTAAGATTAAGATAGAAAATGAATGCTTTCAGAGCAATAGTTTTAATCAATCTAGTCTTTCAATATGGAGGTTACATTTTGGTGTGAGAATCTAGAGCCAATATAACACCAAACTAGCTAATGATTATTCATGGTGATTCTTATTTATAGCATATTTATACACTTCACTGTTATGATTTAAACCCTTGCCTAAACCATTGGAATGGTGACTTTGTCATCAAATGTAGGCAAAAGTATTACATGCATGCTCGAGTTCCACAGTTTAACTACCTTGGTTATAGTAGGTGTAACACCCCGATTTTTAATATTAATTATCGGTATTAATTATAGATAATATTGATCCAGGTTATCAAAACCGGACTGGACTGGCCGGTCCGACCAGTTAAACCGCGAACCGGATCTATGTCCGGTCCGGAAGACGATTATAACCGGACTGATACAGAACCGGTAAGAAAACCGGAAAACCAGACAAAGACCGGAAAAACCGGTCAAAACCGGCGGTTCGGTCGGTTACATAGGTTGGACCGGCTTTGATTCAAAACAACTCTGTCTTCTTCCATTTCATTCAAAACGATTCACGTAACCGGTTATACTATACCACAGATTCAACAGACACTAGCGTGTATACTCGTGCGCCGCACAGGGAAAACTTGTTTGAAAGTAGAAAAAATATACTTTACTCTTGATGTCTAAATTTGTTTTAAATTTGACATAAGGATAATTTTTTTGGTTCACAATTTGACATAAGGATTTGAGAGTGAATGCTATTAATACAAAAGAACAACATATATAAAAATTATTGATATTTTAAACTTTATGCTATAAGTAAATAAATTTGAAGTATCATGGCACAATATGTAATAATAACAGGAACATTAATTTGTCAAAAAAAATAAAAAAAACAGGAACATTAACATAAGTTTTATTTTCTTACAGAACATTAACATAAGTTTTAAAAATGCAATGTTACCTCACCTATCATCCACTTATGTAGTCAAAACAACTCCTTTCAGGGTCCGTTTGGATTGACTTATTTTAGAGCTTATGCAAAACAACTTATGTAAATAAATGAGTTTTATGTATTATTTATAAGCTTGTAAAGGTGTTTTATGAAAAATTAGCTTATAAAAATATAACTTTCGTTAGTGATAACTTATAAATTAACATAAAATCTTATTTATTTGCATAAACTAATTTTGATAAGCTCAAAATTAGTTCAATCCAAACAGAGCCTCAATCCAACAACTTCCGTTTGCTAAATACATATTGGGTTAAATATGTTTTTGGTTCCTATAAAATTGAAAACTTTTAATTTTAGTTTTTACTTAATTTTAGTAGTTTTTTTGGTCTCTAGAAAAAATTTACTTATAAGTTTAGTCCCGGCTAAAACAAAGTTTGTTTAATTATCCTTAAACTCTTAAATTTTTTAACGGTTTTTTGAGGCATTTAAAACACTATGAAATGTTCTTTTACTAAAATTTAGAATTTTTAACATGAAACAAATTAAATATTATTTTTTTAAAACAACAACAGTTAAAGATAAAAGTAACAAAATCTGGATGTAGAAATCAAATTTTGAGATAATTTTTTATGGAGAAAATTTTAGTAAAGTTCTTTACACATCTGCAAAAAATTGTTAAAAAGTTAGGAGTTTAAGCATAAATTAAACAAATTTGAATTAAGTATGGACTAATACTGAGTGCATAATTTTTTTGTAAGGACTAAAAGAACTATTAAAATTAAATAATGACTAAATTTAAAAGGTCTCAATTTTATAAGGATCAAAAACATATCAAACCCGTACATATTTACAAATTGTTGAAAACTATTATCTTGTTGAAAAATGCAGTGGAATTAGTTAATTAGCCACATAGAATGGCCATTCTCTTTGTTCAGCCATAGAAACTACTCAACGAATTACACCAAAATCAAGTAATCGAAATAAATAAATAATTAAAAACTGTCCATTTTTCATAAACTGTAAACCGTAGTAATGGTTTCAACAATTAAACTATATGAAAAATATTTAAACAAAAGAATTTCTTTGGTCTCAACAATTAAAACTATATGAAAAAAAATTAAACAAAAGAGTTTCTTTGCACAACAAATACTAACCTTTATCACCAAAGAGAAAAGTTAAATCTTTTAGATGTAGGATTCTAAATCTCAATTTTTCAAAATGTACTATAGAATTAGCAACGTAGATTTTTTCATGAGGGAAGAATTAGCAACCTAGATATCGGAACGGTTTATAATCGGAAAATTTATTCCATTCTCAATTAATAATTCAAGTTACATATAAGCAAATTATAGAGAATATAATGAACTGATTTTGAATTTTTTGATAAGTTTCATTAGCCTCTCTATTTATAGTTAGAGATGACCGAATACATTAAAGAGCAATTATATTCTTCAGCTATACATGTAATGTACATAAGGCAATGAATAAAATATACATCAATGTAAATAACTATAGTCAAACACAAAATTGAAATCTTCAATAATTATAATCTATTGTAGTTATGTGCATGATCTCATGGTTGACTCCATGATGATTATGTAATTACTCAATACGCCCCCTCAAGATGTAGTTGCCATCAGTAACTTGCATCTTGGACCGAAGTTCATTGAATGTAGCATGAGACAAAGGCTTGGTAAGGAGGTCA
>Ga0228710_1003787_pt1 | contig 23972 bp, 13 predicted proteins | sample MedpolnodulmetaG_FD_177995 | JGI IMG/M metagenome (GOLD analysis project Ga0228710, IMG submission 177995) | Root nodule microbial communities from Medicago polymorpha collected in Santa Monica, California, United States - pink nodules | ecosystem: Host-associated > Plants > Roots > Nodule...
TATGCTCAATCACAACTGAAAGAGACTTCTAAACAATTACAAAGAATTGAATAAGGTTTTGAATACTTGATATACAATCAGAGGTATTCACAATACAGTACGAAACAGAACAGACTCTGTTTTTCTAAACACTTAAGAATTCTAAGATAAAAACAATTGGAAGAATTCTCTAAGTTGTTGATGTTTGTTTTCGACGTTTTTGCACAGAGTATTGGCCTTGTATGAATGTCTAGATTCTTCTTTTTTGTTCTCTAAGTCTTCATCCCTATTTATAGAGGAGTTGAGAGACGTTGAGAATTTAGCCGTTACATCAACGTGTCTTGCTTTGAAGCTTTGATTCTTCACCCTTGATCTTTTGCCTGATTTGATAGTTGTCCTATGAAGAACTTAATTCAAATCCATTATAGAACAGAAGGAACAACGCCTGCAGCAATGTTACTGTTATCTTTGTCTTGCTGTAGAGACAAACATTTCAGAGAAGGTGGTTGCAGAGTTCGTGGCCGTACACTTCGTACAATGTCCTTTGTCAACTCTGGTGAAGTAGCTTCTGGCGAGATATGCTTCTGATGACCAGTGCTTCTGATGTTCTTGCTTCTGATGACGTGTCTTCAAGAGCTCTTCTTCAGACCCGTTTCTTCAGACGCAGTTCTTCAGACTCATTCTTCCAGATGCTTTAAGCTTCAAATAAATTCCTTTGCTCTTGAACATGTTCAATCAGAATCTTTAAGAATAGTACTTTGATTATGGATCCTGTACACTTGAAAAAATTGTTTAGCATATCCAATTGATTATTTTTAATACTTTGTTATTGTCAAAACTCAATAAGTGGCTTGTGAAACACCCTTTGTTCCAACACTATTCATCAAAACTCTGAATCGAATCACTGTGATGCTATTCATGAAAATTTGACTCGATTCAGAAGGTGTGACACAAGGAAAATGGGCAGAAGGAATGCGTGATACAAATCAATGAATCATGAATCGAATCAAGCAATTCAAGGACAGATTTTTCTATATAAGAAAACACACAGGACACCAAGGGATCACATAACACAATGAGACATGGTTTGCTAGGTGCTTTAACAAGTTTCTAAGCTAAAGTTAATCAACATACAATACATCATCAAATAAACCTAGCTATTTAAACATCATCAAAACACAAACCTATAGCTAAATCAATATCATCTTCAATCTCCCCCTTTTTAATGAGGTCAAACACATGTTAATGATGTGGCTAATCTCCCCCTGAAACATAGCATACAATAAACCACACCAAACAAGCAAACAAACATGGAAATATATAACATAGGATATAGTCACGTATGAGGGAATAAATCAACATAATCTCCCCTTTTGACAACGTCAAAAAGAGATAGTAACCAAAGTGGAGCAAAATAGAAAAAGATAAAAACAAGAAAGTAAGCAATCACAATTGACTACAAGCCAACATTCAATCAAGAAAAATAAGCATGCATAAAATCAACCTTAAAGATAACAACAAGCATGAATATCAATAACCATAAACATGTGTATAAACATGACAACCAATTTTCATAAACGAGACATCAGTCATGATAAACTAACCTCCCCCTTTAACAATGTCAAAGAGGGATGGTGCATAAGTGCTTTTTACGAAACAAATGTCCAACACAAGAAAAATACCATGCAATTTATTCTGTGTGCTTTTGAACAAACAAGATTTTAGAGAACACCCCCAAAAACAAATAACAAGTAAACAATCACAATTGAATTACAAGCAAGCATGCAACAAGGGATGAATAAAATCAACAACAAACAACAACTCATGCATAATATCATAATAGAAACATGAGAAGAACATATCAAAAACAAGATAGGGTAAGAGGGAATTTTCAAGGAGAAGTCAAACCACATTTGACACTCAATGAAAATTCTTTACCTATAACCAGTACTTACTCCCTTGTAAGAGTGTTGTTAGCTGGTATTTTCACCAGCTCCATTTAATGTGGTCAACATTAGTTGACTTTTACTCTTGCAGGAATTGAAGCCTTTTCCTCAATTAAAGGTGTTTCGAGGAGATGTTGGACTTAGCATGAAAAAGTCTCATCATAATAACAAACCCTTCACAAACAAACCATAAACCTAAACTTTATATTCGACCTACTTTCTAAAGACAAGTCTCTCTTTAGCGTATCAAAGCTTCTTTCGAAGTGCAGTGAGTGTCTTCCTCTAGCAACAACGCCTATTCTCATGGTTGATTGCTATTAGAATCCTTGAAGAACGAAACTTTATATGTCTCATGGTTTGCTAGACTATTCTCATGTTTCGCAACCCTTGTCAAATTTCACTTGTTCCAATATCAAAGCTCCGCTGTCGCATTATGAATTGATATTTGTGATGATGAATTAACAAATACTAACCCTCCGCTGTTGCATTATGAGTTTGGTATTTGTTAATTCATTATAAAAACGGTGAAATTAGATTAGAAAGTAGATTTATATAAAATTAGGGTTCATGGCTTGGTTTGATTAGGATTACGTCATTAAACTTATCCAAAAATCCCAAGACAAGAAGAGTCTACTCACTCATGTTCATCGTAGATATAGAAGAGAAGAAGAAGAACATAAAGTAAATAACAAGAAAATAAAAGAAGAACTTTTATTAAGAAAGACAATTGTCACTATTGAATTCCAAGAACAAAAAATGATTTTACAAATTAGAGGGCTGCTCTATTTATAGTCTAACATTGACTTGAGCCCCAAGAATTTAAATCACTAAATTGTTGAACAAGAAACCATGGGCTCTAAATCAGAAATACTAAAATAGGCAGCTTTGTCAAAGAAGCAAAAGCAGCAAAAGGGTAAAAGGGTCGCGCCACTTTGTTATATTTTTGCACAAGATCTTCAAATTCTTTGCACAAGATATTTTTGTATGAGATCTTCATATTTTTGGCAAGAATCAGCTCCAATTCTCCTTTCTTTTGCTCCAAGACTAAATCTTTTGAATATTTGTTCCTGAAATATAATAACTTGCAATTGAAGTAAAATAGTTCTAGAAGGAAATAAAAACATATTAAATCTAATTAAAATAAACTTAAATATTAAATAAAAGACACTAACTAATGACTAATTATTGACTCATCATTACACTGTTAAGTGTTAAGACAACATACCAAGGCTCTAGATACCAATTGAAGGTGAGAAAAACACAAGAAGGGGGGGTTGAATTGTGTTTGCTTTTTCTTCGTTTTCTCCTGCTGAAGTCACTGATCAGAAGCAGATAGAGTTCAGCTTCTGAAGTGATAATCAGAATCTAAATGGAGTGGATAAAAACATAGAGAAATAGAGAAGAAAGACACAAAGCAATTATACAGGTTCCTTCCACAAACCGGAAGTAGTCCTGTCCCCCTTGCACTTCCAAGGAGAGTTCACTAAAAAGTGTAATATCTGATTACAACTGCTCACTGCTACAATTAGCAAGAGACTTCAAATTACTCAAGCACAACTGCAAGATATTTCCTATGCTCCTGAACTAAATCAAGAGACTTCATATGCTCAAGCACACAAGCAAGAGACTTCTATTCAAACAAAATTACAAAGAAATTTGTTTGAGGTTGAACACTTGATATACAATCAGTGGTGTTCACAATACAAATCAGATACAGACTCTTTAAGACTCTAGAATTTCTAAGATATGAACTTTGATAAGAAATTCTAAGTCAACTTTTGATGCAGAACAATTTCAGCAGAGTTTTGGCACTTGTAAATTGTTGTATATGTCTTTTTATTCTCTAAGTCTTCACTCCTTTATATAGAGGTGTAAAAGAGACGTTGTGAATTACCAGCACATCAAAAAGAGTCATTTGAAGCTTGATCAAATCACCAATGATCTTTTGCTTGATATGGTTATTGTCCTATGAAAGATCAATTTCAAATCCATTCCAAGTCTGGAGGAACACTAGTGCAGGCATAGCTGTTTTTCTTGTCCTGTTGCAGACACAAATCAGAGTAGTGGAGATAGTGGTTGTACACTTCGTACAATTGTTCTTTTTCAACTCTCTCCAACGAAAAAGCATCCAATGCCTTCAAATCCATTTAAATTAGTTGTTGCTTCATTCTTCCAGTCTTCTGCAATGTTAGGAGTGATTAAATCATTTGAACAGCTTTTGAAGCTTCAATTCTGTCAGCTTCTGATGATCTTCAGCTCCTGATTTTGAGAAATACAAGGGGAACACTTTCCCTAAAACTCATCTGGTAATGTATGAAAGGAAGATGTCTACACAGGCCAATAATCATCAGCTCCTTATCCACTACTTTCAAGATAGTCTGACTGTTGCCGCTTTGAAATGGTACATGGGTTTAGACAGTGCTAATATCAGAACTTTCAATGATTTGGGCGAGGCCTTCATCCAACAATACAAATACAACTTGTACTTGGCCTTCAGAGGATATGCCCAACGGTGGAGAGAGCTCGCTGCACAAATCAGTCCACCTCTGGAAGAGAAAGAGATGACCAAGATTTTTCTAAATATTCTTAATCAGTTTTATTATGAGAAGATGATTGCAAGTGCACCCAGTGACTTCTCAAAGATTGTGAACATGGGTATACGTCTAGAAGAAGGGGTCCTTGAAGGACGTTTGGTCAAAGAAAGTGTTCCCATCAACAGTTCCAAGAAGAAAGACCAGGAAGTGAGTATGGTGAATGGTCGGCCTCAACAACAGTATTCGGCTTATCACCTTGTTGTCGCTGTTATGCCTGTCACGAATGCTATTCAAAATCCAGGTTATCAGCTACAACTTCCACAAAGATCTCAACAACAACAACAGCCTCGACAACAGGCTCCAAGTACACGATTTGATCTGATTCCTATAAGGTATGCAGAGTTTCTCCAATGTTGCTTGAAAAGAACTTGGTCCAGACCAAGGCGCCTCCTCCCGTGCCGAAAAAATTGCCATCTTTGTTTAGAGTCGATCTCTCATGTGTCTTCCATGAAGGGGCACCAGGTCATGATGTTGAGCATTGTTACGCTTTGAAAAATGCAGTTCAAGATTTAGTTGAAGCCAATATCTTATCCTTTAAAGATTGAATTCGAACATGCAAGGTAACCCGCTACCAAATCATGGTACCTAGTTTTGACACATGGAGTGATTAGCCATAATTGGGTCGATGTTGATGTTTCTTCTGCTACTCATTTGTTCAAATAATATGTTTATTTGTTGTTTTCTGTTTTTCAAAAAAAAAACTTTCGTCCCACCCGAGACGAAAGTGAACTTGTTTAGGGCTTTTTGATTTATGTATTTTCATCATTAATAAAAAGGTCGTTTGATCCCAACTTTGTTCTTATTTTGTGTTTTTTCTTAGAAAAATGGTAATACAAAAAACCTAAAAAGAATTTTTTTTTCTTTCCAAATGTCTGAATATAATCATTCACTTTCTAAAAATCAAACATAAATGCAGATCATACATTGATAAGCCCATTGAACACATTAACCCTGTACTCTCTCCCAACTTTGAGTTCTCTGTGTCCGAAACTGAAGAAGAGGAGGATGAAGAGGTTCCCAATGAGATCTCTCACGTACTAGGGCATCTTAGCCGTCGAAGCTGCAAACAAAATATCAAAAGATTGTCCAGAAGATGGCATTCACATACAAAGACTGACGTGAGATGCTACCATTTTCCTTGCATGGGTATTGTACTGCAAGAAACACTTCAGCAGGGGAAACCCCCTTCTTCCCACAATATACAACATAAAGGTCGTGCCTTCCGTGGAGGTTGGAGTCTCGTCAACGGAAGTTCCGGTGAAGACCAAACTTGGTTGAACTTAAATGCATTACTGCCTTGGGTCATGGACAGTTATACCAAAAGGATGAAGCAAGCTTTCTACAAGAAGGCTCGTCCCCGTGAATTTCAAAAAATGAGGCTTTGTGTTCAGAATATACAACTAGACTCCAGGGGTAAAGGGATGCCTAATTACAAAGGATGGGGACTGAATATCGATGCAGTCAAGAAATACTTTGTTCAAATATATATAAAAAAACAACTTGTTAAGTCACAAACTTGAAAAGGAGGCTTAGGCAAAAATGAGCGTCTCGGTGGACTAAAAACCTAAAAGGGAGGTCAAGGCAAAAATTAGAGACATAAAAACAGAAAGAAAAAAAAAGTTAATCCTGATAGGTTGGAAACCCGAAAGGGCAATCTATGGAAAAGTAAGGATTGTGACAAAGTAACTGCATTGGGTCGGACGTGGTTCACTTGGGGCATCTTAGTTGTCAAAAGACCTCCGAATTGAAGCATCTGCAAATCAAAGACTCGGAACGGTGGAATTCAAAGTTGTTAGGGAGAATAGCGGTTACTATGTTCAATGTACCTTTCCCATATACTTACCATTTTCCAAATCTTTTAAAGATCCGTGGAGCCACGCCATTGGCAGGCCACCACCCAATCAATTTCATTTGAGCCTGTGCCCATTTATTTGAAATTCTTATTTATTCTATTTAAAAAATTTCTTCTATTTTTGATGATAATACTTAAAGAAAAAAATTTCAAAAAAAAAATTCTTTTAAAACTTTTTCATGTCTTTTGAAAAGCATAACAACAAGTACATATTCTTTGAACTCGTGTGTAGGGGAAGCATACATCAACATCCGACTCAAGAACGTTTAAACTCTGCAAGATAAGTATGACCCGAAAGAAAGGGAAAAAGAAAAAGAAACGCTCGCTAAGTCGAAAACCCGAAAGGGCGACTTAAGCAAAAATGAGCGTCCCGGTGGACTGAAAACCCGAAAGGGCGGTCCAGGCAAAAGTTAGGAATTCAAAAAAAAAAAAAAAAAAAAAAAAAACAATAGAGGCATGACAGTTCAAGTGTGCTAAATGGAAGGATACACCTTATGCTGGTTTATAAATGGCGACTTATGCCAAAATTAGTGTTTCGATTAACGGGCTTTACCCCATCAGTGGTTTGATCCTTCTCCAATGGTATCATCCTCAGTGAAGACTACCGAGTGTTTGAACTCTGATGTCGGACCACTTTCCATCTTACCTGTCCAATCTTGTTTCGTCAAGTTCACATGTTATATACGGTCACACAATCATATAGTCATACAATCGTACAGTTATACAATCGTACAAGTTGTACATTCATACATGCATGTACTCATACATTTGTACATTCACAAATACACAACATATATACAACATCATTCACACATGATTACATTTCTCAATGTCTAAATGTCACACACAGTCTTGTTTGGTTGTATCCCTTCAATTCGGTCCTCGCTCATCATTGTGTCAAGCGGCAGGTTCTACAAACAGACAGCTTGCAATTACGTCTTTTATTATCAAAAGTATCATTCCCCGCTTTGTTAGATGACGGAATGTTAAGGATGTCATTCCCTGGTTTGTCGAATGACTGAACGTCAAGAGTGTCATTCCCCGGTTCGATGGAAAACAGAATGTCCAGAGTATCATTCCCCGGTTTGTCGGATGACAGAATGTCAAGAGTGTCATTCCTCGCTTTGTTGGGGAACAGAATGTCAAAAGTATCATTCCCCGCTTTATCGGATGACGGAATATCAAAAGTATCATTCCCCGCTTTGTCGGATGACGAAATGTCAAGTATGTCATTCCCCGGTTTGTCGGATGACGGAATGTCAAGAGTGTCATTCCCCGCTTTGTTGGAAAACGGAATGTCCAGAGTATCATTCCTCGGTTTGTCGGATGACGGAATGTCAGGAGTGTCATTTTCCGCTTTGTTGGGGAACAGAATGTCAAAAGTATCATTCCCCGCTTTATCGGATGACGGAATATCAAAAGTATCATTCCCCGCTTTGTTGGATGACGGAATGCCAAGGATGTCATTCCCCAGTTTGTCGGATGACGGAATGTCGTTCCCCGCTTTATTGGAGAACAGAATGTCAAGAGTATCAAGAGTTTCATTCCTCGCTTTGTTGGAAAACGGAATGTCTAGGGTATCATTCCCCGGTTTGTCCGATAACAGAATATCAAAAAGTATCGTCCCCCGGTACATCGGATGATGAGATGTCACTCATCAAAAATCCCAGTGGATTCTGCAAACTTTTACAAAGCCTAGTGGATTCTGGCAAACTTTCATGAGCCAAGCGGATAGCTTGCAAATTCTGATCTTATCAAAAAATGTCATCCCTAGTGTGTCTGATCCAGAGATGTCATCAATCAAACATTTCTCGAAGTGGCAAGTTCTGCAAACAAACAATTTTGCAAATACATTCAATTTCCCCATGTGTCTCGTCAAGATGTCTTTTCTTTCATTTTACCTTTGTTAAGCTATTTCACATTGATAGAAAGTAATATTTGTCATTTGTCTTCATTAAGCCCTCTCACATCGACGGTAGACAATGTCTTTTCTCTCATTTTACCTTTATTAAGCTATCTCACATCGATAATGGGTAATGATTGTCAGTTTGTCTTCATACAGCTATCAATGCGATAATAGACGACCCTTTTTGTTCCCCAGTGAACCTACATTATTCCCCAACAGAGTCGGATCCCTTTCTTTAACGAACTTGGGTATCCTTTTGTTGTTTCTTTCCCCAGTCGGATCATCTTCGTCGTCTTGCATTCATACTTGCATCACGAGCACTCATGGCATTTTAGGGTCAAAAAATTGGTGTACTCTATATTTAACTCTCTTCGGTCCGTCGAATCAAAGATTTCATCTTCAAGTCTCTGTACGAAGAAACTTAAATAGGGGCATTTGTCATACCCCAATTTTTGACCCAAATTTCTATTTTTTCGTCTTTAGAACCAGTTTTTTTCGTCGTTTCAAACAAAATTTCGGCAGAGAGGTATTTGAAAATACCTCATTTTTGTGGTTCCGAAGGCGATAGTTTTCAAGCTTTTATTTCTTACCTCTATCTTTTATTTATTTATTATTTTTACTTTTTATTTATTATTTTATTAATTTTTGTTTTTTATTTTATTATTAATCATTTCCTTTTTTTATTTTATTCTGTTGTTATTTTTATTTACTTTATTATTTTCCTTCTTTTATTCATTTAATGTCCTTGTTGTCCAAGTCAAGGGCATTTTTGTACTTCTTCAAATTCAGAGGCAGGGGTTCAGAATTTCACTGATCCCAAGAGAAACCATAATTCAAATTCGGCAGTGCCAAAAGAAATCAAATACTCTTTTTTTTCCAAAAAAACCCAAGAAACATTAAAGAGCATATAACCTCATCAGAACACCACAAGTTCGACATATACAATACCAAACCGTCAAACACACAATCACACAGTATAACCACCAAATCATAATCACAAACCGAAAATTCACACAAACACAAGGTTCGCACATCCGAACTTGTCAACAAAACCATACAAGATAAACCACCATTCTTTTTTCGAATCCACAAGCCACCACACAACATCCGAGTACATCACAACAACCTTAAATGAGGTTTCTGATAAGCTAAGCATATATACATCCCCCTCTTTTGATCCTACGCGCCAGCCTTTTGTTGTTCTATGCGCCCTCAAATATGGGTCGTAAGATCTTGAATCTGATGACCACTGTTGTTTCCCTCTTTTGTCTGACCAGGGCCGTTGGATCAAACCAACGGCCTGGATGTGATCTGCGTAGCCCAACTGCCTTGGGCCAGTTTTAACCCATAACCAGTTTTCTGCTACTGTTTTACTGATGCACCCCTTTATTCCTTTTGTGCCCCCACCCCCTCTTTTTATTATTATGCATGCATTTTTTTTTATTTCTTTTTTATCATTTCATGCATCCCCTTTATTATGCATGCATCTTTAGCATATTAATTTAATGTCTAAACATCATTTCATGCATTTTTATTTTTATTTGCCATTTTTTTTGTCTCATTTTATTTATTTATTTATGCTTTAGAATGTACTTAGGGACAAATGTAAATATAAATGAAAATTTTGCATTGCATGCATATTTATTTATTCCGCTTTATGTCTAAAACAAAAAATCAAAAAAATAATAGTGTAGTTTAATCCAAGGAAAAGGAGACTTCCATTTTGATCCAACGCCATTATGGAAAATCCCTCGCGCTTTAGTTTATTTCATCACGCTTAATTTTTTTTTTAGACTTTATTTAGAAAACAATAAAATCACAAAAACATTCAAATATTCAAAAACTCAAAAATTTCTTTTCTAAACAAACCTTGATTTTCAATCAAGTGACTTTCCCATATTTTTTAATTAAACTTCAATCATATTTAGACTTTATTTCTTTAACTTAAAATCAATCAATCACACTTAATTTTGTGCCCCTTCGACTTTTTATCCTAAAAACCATTTTCAAACTTTAAAATCAATCAAAACAAATCACTCAGCTTTTTACTCCGAACTACGTTATTTTGATCCCGCTCGGGTACGTGAGCGAAAGACTTTGTCTTTCCAAATCAACAAAATACAAAAACATTTTCTTTCTTTCGTTATTTACATTTAACTTTTTTTTGCAAGCAATTAATTCAATTTTAGCACAAAAAAATAAATAAAAGCAAGAGGTTCCTATAGAGTACTATAGACGTTTAAGGTGCTAATACACAACAACACTAATTATACTAATAATTAAACCTAAGACTCTATTACTAATACTAAATGCAAAATTAAATGACTGACTCTTAATAATTAAACTAGACTCGATCTAATGTAGATATTATAACAACCGTTATTTTTACTACGACTCCCTAAAATGCAATGCGAAAAATAAAAACTTAAACTAAGACTCTAAAATATAAAAATAAACGAATGGGGTTAGTTCGTAAATGGGAAAACAAAAAAGAAAAAGTAAAATAAAAATGATAGTACTAAATGGAAATAATAAACTAAATGCAAAACGAAAAAAAATAAACTATGTTAGTAATGACCATAATAAATAAACTAGACTCTAAAAAAAATGACTCAACTACGACTAAATATTTTTGGTATTTTAAAATTTTGCTTTTTTTGGTATTTTTGAAAACAGAAAAATAAATGACAGAAAAATAAAAGATAAATAAAAATAAGTAATTTAAATTGCTCAGTCGAAAATATCAACAATCCGCGGCAGCGGCACCAAAAACATGATGGTCGGATATGGCAAGTGTATCAAACATCAACTAAGTAATAAAATGATAAGTAGAGTATCGTATCCAAAGGGATTGTCCTTTCGTCCAAACTATTCATGTTACTTATTTTTGTAAGTTTGACGGTATAAAAGTTAAGGGTTAAAAGACTTGCTATTTTTATTTGTTTGCAATAGAACAAGTTTACCTTTTTTGGTTGCAGAAAAGTAAGCAGCGGTTAGGATTCTTTGAATCCCCTCTGTATATATTGTTGGATAATAAGTAATAGTAATGTCGCGTTTATTTATCTTAGGTAGACTATACAAGTGATGAGGCCGTTGTGATCCCTCTGATGGCTAATGTAACTCCCCGGATTTTCATCCAAGACATTAATTAAAATTATTCATTTCTTTAAAAAAATATGAGACTATATTTTTATTTTTTTAACAAACTGTTTGAAAGAAACTAATAGAAAGATAAACTATTAAAAATAAATCAATAGAAAATTACTACTTAAGATTTATGTAACGCCCATACCAAACGTATCTAGAAAGTTTAGCATGTGCATTATCTTAGTATTGGATACATTAAAATTTACAGCATAACAGCTTCAATGAATAAACATATCTATACAAATTCGTACGTTCACTTGAATCCAAACAAGAATCTTCGACTGGTACGAACATGTACTCGATGATGATCCATTAAGCTACCTGCATACCGTCCTTTGCCACATAATCTGTTGATATGAAACAAATAAGGATTGGATGAGACATAATGTCTTAGTGAGTTCTACCTAATCCTAGGCTATAGGTAACCTTGGGGGAAACCTAGGGTCACCACTTGTCTACAACATAACCAATCGGTTGATTATACGTGTGTGGAAACTTACTTATTTAGACGATCGTGCATAATTAAGATCGCCATAAGTTTCTACATGCCATAACCTACAAGTCTTGCTAAATGATCTGCATACCATGGCGGTCAAGGGAACTAAGACCACTATGTCGGAAACCGTCACCATCATGGCTTAACATATCATGTACATAGCATATTCTGACTGGACGATCGGGGAAAACTAATATCGTCGATAGTGAGTTATCATAAACTTGCTGTAGAAGCATATACCTATACATATCATAGCATAATCATAATCGTATCATATCATGGTTCATAACTATTCATTATGTTAGAGAGTTAGCATGTAACAAACAACATTATCTTGGTTCGTTTTACGGATTAATCCCGAGTGGAGTAACCTCGGAATGTAACCCCATGATATACTCGGTGAAATTCCTATATGAGGCTAACACCGAAACTCTTCTTAATGTCGTGCGGGCCTACCTTGCGAAGTGTATCCCGTCCCCCTAATGTCAACCTCTTGAAATCCCCCTGGCGTGGATCACAAGAGACACGACATATTCATATTACTTAGCTTATACATATGCGAGGACTTATACCTAAACTTGCTCAATGGGTTACCATGCATCCGTAATCTACCTGTTTGACGATAACCCAATACATGCTTGTTCTTATTCATATGTGATCTAACTTGCTTACCCTACAAGATAACATACTTGTTCTCGACCATCTACGTCGAGGCTCTATGATTTTCCCCAATACTTAGAGTTATTTACTACCCGTACGTAATTCATGATTTACTCTCATATGCCATCCCTTGTTGAATTCGTTAACGTTTGCTCATTAGGCACTTGATGTTTGAGGGGTTTTAAAGTTATAAAAGACTGCAAGAAAATGCCTCAAACGGCACTACTAGACCTTTAGAATAAAAATCAACACATGTTGTGCTGCTGTGGATCCCTTAAGTGAGCAGCTCGCTTTCACCTCGCTTGAGCGAGCTCCACTCATCAGTCCAGACTTGCAAAAATCGTATTTTTTATCCCAAAACCTCAAAATCAAATTCCTAATGTTCCCTATACATCCAAAATTCATGAAAAATTGTATAGAATCAATGCATGGTAATAATTAACATAATTCTAACAATTCATGGCATTAGAGTACTAATTTCTCAAATTCATTTACTAACATAAATCATAGTTTCTCACATAAGATTACACAATCCCAAGGGTAGAAAACTATCTATAGAACTCACCTAGAGGATCTCTGCAACATGCACAAGCTTAAGCTTTCAATTCCCAACTTTCCTCCAACCTCAAACCCTAGCTTCAAATCTTGTTCCCAAAGAAAAAGAGATGCAGCCAATGCTTACTTCTTGCTATCAATCTCTTCTGATAGAAGAATTAGTGCCATCACAAACCATGATTCTTGGAGGAAGTAGCTTGAAATGGATTGGTGATGGTAGAGAGGGAAAGAGCGCCACTTAGAGAGAAGAGGGAGAACAAATTCTGAATTCTTAATCTTAGAGAGAGCAATGCTCATGAAAAATGAACATTTCGGACCACAAGCCACTTATATAGGCTCCTCGTGAAAATACCATACTGCCTTTGGTCTTAAACATGATTAACCTGACAATGCATGATAAAATATTCTCCATCGTAATTGAATTTCCTGAACACCTAACCTCTGACACGTCCAATTGCTAAAACTCCTATATCTGACGAGTGGGATGTTACAATTTATTATTTCCCAACGGAAGAAATAATAGATTTGAAAAATATTTTTAAAAGTTACAATTACAAACTCATAAAAACTAGTCTTCTTTTTCATTGAAAAACCCAATTTGCCCCCGTAAGCGTTTCATCACACATCAAACTTCATGTTTCATATTTGGTACCTACAAGATTATATTAATGTAAGGGTAAATTTCCTTATCCAAATTGGTTCATACTCAAAGCACAAGAAACAATCCCTTAAAATAGATAGTATAAAAACTTCTCGATCAAAAGAACTAAAAATACACTCAAGCCATATTTTAAGAAAAAAAACTTAGATGAAATTATGCATAAGATGCATGTTGTGCTCTTAAGTACTACATGATCCGGATATAAACGAGCCACAAAGGCTAAATGAGACACAAAGGCTAAAACTAGCTACAAAGGCTAAACAATCCACAAAGTCTAAAACGAGCCACAAAGGCTATGCATATTCCATGTCATGATAATTATTTCAAAAAAAAAATATTCTAGCCACTTAGGAAAATACAAGATATAACCCAGCCACTAAGGCAACCATGCAATTAAATCTTAAACAAAAATTCTTTTTATTCTCAAACATCAGAAAGCATGTAAAACAAAATAAAAATCGACACCACATTGTCATATATAAATTTCATAAATAAATCCAAACTTTAATAAATATATAATTTAATTATTATTATTTTTATCTTCTTTCAAACGACAAGAATTTCTACCAGTATTTCAAAACACGGTCATAGCACTTAGTAGGAACGTATGGGGAAAAAACCCTTACCTTTTCCGCTTTACTTCCTAGAGAAAACTCTCAATCCACACAATGGTCTTTGCTTTGCTAGAAAAGGATTCATCTAGTTATCTTCTTCTAATTTGATAGTGATACGTTTTTTTGTGGACTTAAGTGGAGGTACAAGGCTTAGTTTTGATTTACCAATTTATAACAACGGATATGCTACACGACAATCTCTTACTCATAAAGCTTAACTGGTCTAGAAACATTTAACCTAATTTTAACCTAATCACTTTTGGCGGCAATGAATACTGGCCTTTGGATAGATCAAAACTTAATCTCAGCCCTTGATCTCAAACCTAAGACTTCCCTCCTTAAACTCTTTTACAATCTCTAATCACTTATTTATCCCTAAATTAATCTTTTAATTACCTTGAAATATTGAATTCGAATTTCCCAATATAATTCCTCTTTTAATGACTATCAATGTGTAATTAATAGGTATAAATTTTCATAGTCAACTATTATTTGAAATAATCAAATTTTTTTCCACACTGAATAGATGATTAAAAAATCGAATTTTTATTCTTGCCTATCTAATATTACCTTTCTAATATTTGAAATAATCGAAAATTTATTTTTGCCTATCTCATATTGCCTCTTTTATACACTAAATCGAACATCTTTTTTTCACAACCATTGCCTAACTATTATTTCTTTTTGTTATATTCCGTTGAAATAGACCTGAAATAAAAACAAGGTTTATTCACTCTGCTTTTTCTCTCATCCTTTCATATCTCATCACATTCACAGAAGCATGGCCAACAATGACGTACAAGCTATGTTGTCTTATCATGCTTTAACAGGTTTATGGTTTGCTAAATTTTTTATCATGATGTAATACAAAATTAAAATTTGTTATCGTAATACTGACATTTTTGTTGGTGTTTTGTTGTCAGCCCTGTTGAACCCAAATCCCACATCCGAACTTGAGAAGGTTGTCAATCATCTCCGTATAAAGTACATGACGTATGTCCTTGAGCTTGATACCCTATACGTAAGGCTTTCTTTCCAAATGCTTTTGTTCGGATCATCCTTTCCATTTGGATTCATCTATTAACATGTTGATTCGTATTTTTTTCAATATTAGGGCATGGTTATCCTGCCAACAATGTTTGTTCATGACTTTGGAGACCAAATTGGACGCTAGCCAAATCTGGTGGATTCTAAAAACAACGTATTTGAGGTGTTGGTTGAGAGATTCAATGGCAACATTTACTTGACTACGGGTTGGCATGCCTTAAAAGACTTCTGCGGTGTTTGTCTCGGATCCTGGGTGACTATGGTGTTTGTTGGTATGGATAAGTTTGGTATCCGTTTGAAGGATAGGTTTCGAAGGAATATGTCAATTCCTAGGTTTACCCCACCAATGATTTTTAAGCTTGAGAAACAAGTTGTTCCTTTCAATAACTTTCATGTCTTACCATCCCCTTTTGTCCATGTTCTTATGAAAAAAAGTTGACTTTTGAACACTATGATGGTGGATATGTGGTGAGTAAAAATTAATATTACTGATTGTATTCTCAATGTTTGTAAGATATTAAATTATCGATGTTATATTTTGCACTGCAAGAGCTTTCAATGATGGGAGTTTGTGAGGTCGTATTGGATGTGACAACTACAGCTTTGAAGATTGTGGATGACAATGGCAACATGTGGGGTTGCACTCTGATTTATGACAATACTAACTATGCTCATTTCAAAATTGGAGGTGGGTGAAATAGAATGGTTCTTGCTCGCAATCTTCGTCAACGTTCCCGCATACTACTTGGTGCACCATCTGCTGGAAAGAACAGGACTCTTTACCTTCGTGTCATCCGCAAATAGGAATTTGAATGCGGTCTCTTGGTGGAACGAATTTTTGTTTAATTTCTATTTTTCTTAAGTTAACTTTTCCTTGAATATTTGATTAAGTACTTCGTCAATTTAGTTTATGTTTTGTAATCCTTATTCAAGCAACTTTTCCTTGAATAAAATTTCGTGTCTTACTTAATTTCGTTTTTGTTTGAAATTGGTGTTGTGTTTAATATTGCTTTCTTTTATCTAAATTGCGGTGTTGGCATTATTTAGATAATTTTTTATTGACGTTATAATCTTGCCGATTGTATTTCTATAAAAAAAAAATAGTGTGTTGCAATGGCGGCGAATCAGTAATGATTTATTTATTTTTGTGCTAATTGCTTCCTTATCCCTCCAAACATTGAAATGTGCTAATAACGAATAATTGATTTTGTTTAACACTCGACATCTTCCACAAAAACATGGATTTGATCTTCAAAGTTTTAGACAAATCTCTATTTAGAAGAAAAAAATTATTTAAATAACGAACAACATTAATGTGCTAGCAAGTAAATGTGATTCTTGAAACTTTATTAATATTTTTAAAAAATAAATTAGCACAATTTTTAGTTAGAATCCCTATTTATATTACGACATAATATTTTCGTTGTTATTCAAAAACAAAAGGAAATATTTCTTCTCAACATCACAACACATTATTCTAAAACCAAGGATTATTTCTTCGACTAGAATTTCTCAATATAATTCCTCTTTTAATGACTATCAATATGTAATTAATTGGTATAAATTTCCATTTACTTTTAAAAGTTGACTATGTAAAAAAGGAAGTATAAAATATTTTCAAAAATAATTCGTTGCTTGCCTTTCTAATATTTGAAATAATCGAATTTTTTTCACAATATTGTCTTTCTAATTAAATAACGAACAAAAAATTTATGTGTTAGTAAAATGTGATTCTTAAAACTTGATTAATTTTTTTATAAAATAAATCAGCACAATTTTTAGTTAAAATCCCTAATTATATTACCACATAATATTTTTCGTTGTCATTCATAAAATGAAAGAAAATCTTTCTTCTCAATATCGCAGCACATCATTATACAACTAAAGTTTCAAACTTCGACTAAATAGGGATTTGAATTTCCCAATATAATTGTCTTTTTTGTAATCCGTTGAATAAACATGAATGCACCATGAAATATATCATTAAAATCTGTCATGCCTATCTAATATTGCCTTTGTAATAATCCGTTGAAATAAACCATAAAAGAACCATTAAGCACAAAATTGAACATTTTTTATAATCCCTTGAAATAATATTGCAATATTATTTTATATTGCCTTTTTTATAATCTGTTGAAATAAACGATAAATGCACCATTTAATATTATACAACTTATATGACTAAGATTGTTGCTTACTAGACTCTTGACATGTGCTATCGCACGGGTCCTACCGAGAAGAAGTTAAACGAATAAGTCGCAACAATGTAAACATATATAGTTAATAGAAGTTTTAACAAAATTTAAAAATATGTTCCCTTCTACGACAACAATAGCAACAAAATGAAATGGTAGCATACATAAAAAAAAGGTTTGAACTTTAATTATCAAGATACATTACGAAAGACTTCGTGATAAACAACATTTGAGGTCGTATCAGTATTCTCTCCATCTCCATCAACGATTAGTATTTTCAATCCTTGTTTTGAAGTGACTCTTGAGATTGCAACGTACAACTGACCATGCGAGAACACAGGACTCGACAAATAAATTCCAACACTTATTGTCATGGCAAATGAAACAGATATTGGAAATTGTCTTCTTTGAAATTTGAAAGGAATTTTAACATCAGATGGTGATAGAGATAACCCGGGTATGAAAACTTTTTCGCCCATGTTACTTCCAGATATAACATGGGTAAGAGTTAACTGTGTTGTTGGCTATAGGATAGAGTCTTAAAGGAAGATAACACTTGTAGGGTTTTGGTTTTGAAAAAACCAAAATAACGTGCATGGACAATAAACATCAGTAGCACGCTAATTAATATGTGAATGACCATAATCTTCTATTGGTAATAATTCCTATTCATTGCAGCCATAAAAGCAATTACTGCATAATTAATTGTAATGCATTATGACGTTTCCAATTCCAAAAGTTGTTAGTGTCAATCATAAATACCAATAGTTGACATTTGGCGTGGACAATGGTTTACTACAGAACCATCTATTCATGACCTGAATTTTCGATTAGCAATAATAAGTAATAATTTTTCTTTTATTCACAATGAAATATCATTAAGTTCCATAAATATTTGACATTCGACTTGTTATATGGATGACGTGATTGAATTAGTGAGTCTTTATGGCCTCAATTTTAATAGTTTATGACATATCCTTGTTCGATATTTTTTGGCTCCATGAACGACGATGGTACAATTTAAATTTATTGGTAAACAATCATCCATAAATTGCATTTAAACTTAATAGTCAAACGAAGAAACATTTTAAAACCATTATTTTGGCTCCATGAAGGATTATGGTACAATATAAATTACTGGTAAACAATTATCCATAAATTGCATTTAAACTTAAAAGTCAAACGAAAAAACGTTTTAAAACCATAAATTGCATTGAAATTAAAAGGTATTACATTAATGTGGAAAGATAATACCATAAATAGCATTAAAATGAAAAGATAATTCAAAAACATCAAAATGGATCTAAAAACAAACCCTAAAAACTGAACTCCATCAATTGCACTGTAGACATCAAACTCTCACAACAACTGTGCGCTTGACTTGAATGTAGATGACGTCGTTCATGCCAGCATGTGAAAACCCAACTTTAACCATGACACCTTCCTCTAGTCTTCACGCCTGTACCATTATTTTCCATCCTCCACCAAGCTTGATGTGGTGGTGTGGCTTGGTTCCAAATATAGTGATGCAATTCCACTTGTTTCCACAATCATCAATCATTATCAATGAAGTGGTCTTTTTTCCCAATAGTTAAATCACACTGGCCCTTGTAAAGAAGCATCTGCACAAAAATTACAACGTTAAAAACAGATTTTTATATCCTCTAATAGAAATGATCCATTAAAAGGAATGTAATACAAAAATATTATACCATAAATTCATAAGTTAGTGAAAGTTGAAAAATATATATATGAAACAAAACATAAGAGATCAAGAAAGAAGATGAAACATGGTTATATTTTGTTGTGTTGTTCGTACCCTTCAAGCAGTGCAAGGCTAAGAGAGTTTGTGCATCACTTTCCATTGTTAAGTCTAAACTGTTTGGACGTAAAAATGATGGTTGGAGAGGATTATGGGAATGCAATCGTTAATATAGATGGGGAAGTGTAAAGCGTAATATTCTGATAGGTTATTGGTTTATCTAGGAGCATGAAAGATTATGAGATCTACGGTTGAGATGTAGGCAGTGATTGGCAGATAGGATTAGCATTAATTACGTATTAGGGAGGGAAAATGAGGATGAATTAGGGTTATCATGCCAGCTTGGCAAGTGTAGCTTTTATAATAAAGGATAGGTTCACAAAATTGATTTTTGTTAAGACATAAAATTATGACCTAGACCCGAAGATACCGATGTTACATCAAATGTGGTCTATAGGAAAGATTTCTGTAATGTGTATTGTTTTATTTTGTAGTATTGTTTTTAAGACATATTGTTACTATTTATATATTGCCAAAACTCCAGCTTTTGTTTTGTTTACTACACTATGCCATTAAAATATTATGTTTTGTTATAGTACCAATGTCTATGCTTCTTAATATTTTGACATTCAACTAAACTATTTTATTACCTATTACCATCAAATATTACCTTCGATAACGCACGGGTCATTGGTCTAGTAAGTGTTCAATGGTTTATTGGTATTGCTTGCAAGGATTTACATATACAAGTAACAAACCTATGATCAAGTGAATTCAATGCAATTATAAAAATACTCATAGGACCTACCACTGATAACTTGATATGTCTTTATAGTCAACAAGGTAACCGTAATGTTATCCTAGTAATGAACATCAATTGCTACTTAAATTTCTATGAATACTTTTAATGATATGCAAATATTCTTCGAAAACATGTTTTTTTTTCCTTTCTGGGTGTTAGTACAAAACCAAGCAATCAATAAAATTATTCTGTAGTCATAAGGTGTTGAATTTATGTGATATAGACAATGAATGATAATAATTTTGGTCAATAAAAATTGAAGGGTCAATAGAGATGTGGTGATCAATTATCTTAATGACACTTATTATTCTTTACTTGACCCAGCACTAGTTTACTTTCAAAAACTAATTATTTGTCTCATACTACTTACACACATGTAATTCACTAGAAAATTAAATAAAGTAGTGGACACGCGTACACAAGTTCTACTTAGATGCACTCTTAGACAATTATAAACAAATTCTCTCAATCCAACAAGTCGGCCTTAGTTTTTCTCTCTCTAGGTTTTCTCTTCCTGTTTCTTCATTGAGGGGTGGTTTTGGGTCAATTCTTGACCTAAAATCACCCCTCTTCATCTTTTTCTCTCTATTTCAATCTAAATAAGTGATTTTTCACATAGATCTAGGTTTTTTCTTTGTGATTTCATCATCTAAGTGTGGTGGTTTGTTGTTCGTCGTCTTGTGCGGCGCTGTTTGTTTTCCTGTCTTCTTGCAGTGTTCATTTGATTCATTTTGAAAGATCGATTATTCAATCAAAGATTTGGGCGTCAACGTTGCAGATCCAGAGGCCATGGATATTCCGATCACTTTAATTGTATCATATAATTTTGTAGGCATTATGTCGTTGTATGCTATTAACTTGGATGATGTGAGTTTGTTCGCAGGTTCATCCTTTATGTTTTTAGCGGTGTTGAATGATATAATCTCTTGATTTGAATGAATGAATATCATTTTGTTTTTGTCAACAACAAAAAAAAGTTCTACTTAGATAAAATAATTTAGTAACCACTACACTCGTAACATTTTGAAATAATATAAATCATTAACTAATAAATTATTAAATGATAAATTGAGAATTTTATAAAAGACCATGTACAAAATATTGGGTCGTTACAACTAACTGCACTTGTTGATCGCACGGTGATCCTTACGTGCAGGGTCTTTCTAATTCAAAGGTAATTAAAATATAAACTTAAATTGGTTTTCCAGTGTTTCCCAAGGCAATGAAGGTCAAGGTTCCCTTAGGTCTGCCCATCTATGAATCATAGGACACTCAAAGCACACTCTCTCTACACTTTCTTAGTAGTTCTACAAACGAGCAGCCATAATCTACGTCTACCTTACTAAGGGTTTCAAGAGAATGGTTCTATTAGGTTACAACTTATTTCCTTCAGCTAGGCACTGGTTTCCCTAATTACAAACCAGATAATTCCTAGGTTCGGTGGGGCACCACCCAGTCTTAATAGTTTTTAGCCATTAAGCACCTACGTCTAGGGTCAACAATTCCTATTACATCTTTGGCTAGTTAATAATCACTTACTTCCTAGACGAATAGTTATCAGTAAAAGTATATAAATATCAGGATATAAGCATCCAGTTAATGATAGCAATATTAGGCTCTGTCACAACCTAAGTACCTAATCTAGGGTTGCACCTATCACATAAATAAAATACTTCCTAATAAAACTTAATAGCGAACAAAAGAATAAATAAAATATAAACGACATTAAATTAAATAAATATCTAACCTAAAAAGATTTAGTTACATATGGTAACTAAAAACAAATTACTAAAGATAAAAACATACCCTAGTAAATCAAGGAGAAGATAGAAACTCTCCCGAAGCTCCAAAGCAGACTTCCTCTTGAACTGCCACAACTCTGAACGAGAAATTCTGAATGAGCAAGGCTGGTATTTATAGTGGGAGTTTCTACGTGGGTTTAGGCTAAAAGTGCGGGCTTTACCCAACAAGAAAGCAGGAAAAGACAGTTGTGTCCCACATTTTTCCATGCACGGGGCGCATGAGAGGGCACCTCAATGCATGCCTTAGGCGCATGGTGGATGCACTAGGCGCATGGGTTGTTAAATTTATGCCCTAGGCATTTTTCCATGCCCTAGGCGCATGGTGTCTATTTCCTGGGCCCAATCTCCGATTTTTCGTCATTTTTAGGTATTCCTGTTCAAATAACTTGCCTCGGTACTTTGGGAACATAATTCCTCTCATTTGTAAGTCTTCCGAGGCCTCTTGAATTTCTATTCTTGTTTCTTGAATCTTCACAATTCTTTAGATGTTCTTGATTTGCCAATTTGCATGATTTCATTGTGAATTACTTCAAAAGCCCCCTAAAACTGTTATGTTTAGGGAAAACTAGAATTACATACTCAAATATAGAAAACATTACAAAAGTCCCAAAATCATAGGCAATCGTTCTAATACTCCTCCTTTTTCCTGCTAAATCCTACTGAAAATAACTGAAAAACCTACTAAGAATAACATAAGATGACATGTCATCAGGCACAAACAACAGTTGCATCAAACCCGACGACTTCTAATGTTCAATCTTCGACTTCTGGAAAGACAAACAAGCTTAAACAAACTCAACTATATCCTACTTCATTCCTGACCACCAAAACAACCTCTTCAAGTCCTGATACATCTTCGTCGCTCCTGGATGAATACTCAAACTACTTCTGTGACCTTCGTCCAAAATCCGCTTCTTAAGTTCAGGTACATCCGGTACACAAACTCGATAATGAAACATCAAAACACCATTTTGATCCAATCTGAAGTCCACTCTTTTACCTTGACTAACCAACACTACACGATCCACAAGTTCTAAACCTTCCTTCTGACCATTCTTGATCTCATTCAAAATGTTACTTGTTAATTTCAACATTCCCAACTTCACACCACTCGGCGTGAACTCACTTAATAAACTCAAATCCGAAATTGCTCGATTAACTCTAACTCTTTCACCATCAAAGCAAACATATGCAACGACTTCCTACTCAAAGCATCTGCAACCACATTCTCCTTTCCTAGATGATAACTTAAGTGAAAATCATAATCCTTAAGAAATTCCAACAATCTTCTATGCCTCATATCCAACTCCTTCTGATCAACAAGTATTTCAAACTCTTATGATCACTGAACATTTCAAACTTAGATTCATACAAATAATGCCTCCAAATCTTCAACACAAACACAACTGTCGTCAATTCCAAATCATGAGTCGGATAATTCTTCTCATGCACTTTCAGCTGCCTCGACGCATAAGCCACAACTTGACGATTCTGCATCAACATACCTCCCAAACCCATCTTAGAAGCATCACAATACACGACAAATGATTCCTTTGGATTCGGCAAAATCAACACTGGCACTGACGTCAACCTCCTCTTCAACTCTTGTAAGCTCTTCTCACACATGGAATCCCATACATACGCTTGTCCTTTCCAAGTCAATTGCATCAACGGCAAAGCCAACTTAGAAAATACTTCAATGAACCTCCGATAATAACCCGCCAAACCAAAAAAACATCTAATCTCAAAAACAGACTTAGGAGACTCCCACTGCATCAACCTTCAACGGATCCACCGCTATACCACCCTTCGAAATCACATACAAAAGAAAACTCACTAAAGGTGAGAAAAACCACAAGAAGGGGGGGGGGGGTTGAATTGTGTTTTTGGAAACTTCTTCTTTTACGTTCTAGATAACTGTCCTCAGGTTCAGAGTCTGAAGGAGTTCAGAGTC
>Ga0228710_1003788_pt1 | contig 23972 bp, 8 predicted proteins | sample MedpolnodulmetaG_FD_177995 | JGI IMG/M metagenome (GOLD analysis project Ga0228710, IMG submission 177995) | Root nodule microbial communities from Medicago polymorpha collected in Santa Monica, California, United States - pink nodules | ecosystem: Host-associated > Plants > Roots > Nodule...
GAGTGATGACCACATAAAAATAACTTGGGTGGATTGGAACACTGTTTGTAGGAGTAAGGAGGTTGGTGGTTTGGGGGTAAGGAGAATTAGTGAGTTTAATACTGCATTGTTAGGTAAGTGGTGTTGGCGGATACGAGTAGTTTGTGGGTTAGGGTGTTGTCTGCCCGTTATGGCATGGAGGGTGGGCGGTTGAAGGCGGGAGGCCGTGAGGCTTCCTCTTGGTGGCGTGATATTTCCTTGCTAAGTAGAGAGTGTTGGTTCAGTGATCATGTCGAGCGCGTACTTGGTAATGGGAAGCATACGTTATTCTGGTCGGATGTTCGGTGTGGTGAGGGGTCTTTTAGAGTCAGGTTCAGTAGGTTATTTGAGTTGTCAGAGTTGAAAGATATATCTGTTTTTGATATGTATCACTTAGGGTGGGGAGAAGATGGTGAGGCGTGGAGGTGGAGGCAGAGGTTGTTTGTGTGGGAGGAAGAGGAGGTGGGGGAACTAATGTTATTACTTCATACTGTTCGTTTGCAGGTTGACAGGGACGACAGATGGCGTTGGACTTTGGAAGCTTCAAATGATTTCACTGTCCGCAGTGCCTATAATTTCCTATCTGCTAATCCTCCTTTAGCTTTATCTGTTCCTGTTGTCTCGCTGTGGCATAAGGATGTTCCGTTAAAGGTTGTCTTATTTGCCTGGCGTTGTTCCAAGACAGGTTGCCTACAAAGGACAATCTGCATCGGCGTGGAGTTCTTGATCGTGAGTCTATGTTGTGTGTGGCTGGGTGTGGCTCGGTTGAATCTTCTCAGCATTTGTTCTTACATTGTAATATATTCGGGGCTGTTTGGTGCTTCATATATAGGTGGCTTGGCATTTCAGCGGTAATACCTGCTCAGGTCACGGATCATTTTAACCAATTCAGTATCAGCGGTGGTATAGCGAAGACGCGGTGTTCAATATCTCAGGTGATCTGGTATGCAACTGTTTGGGAAATATGGAAAGAAAGAAATAACAAACACTTTAACGACAAAGAATGCTCGATAAGTCAAGTGGTGGATAAGATCAAGTCACTGGCCTTTAGGTGGTTGAGGGAGAAATTCCCTACCCTTCCCCTCAATTACCATGGTTGGTGGCTTAGTCCGTTCACAATGTTGGGCATAGGATGATAGTTATTTCTTTTTAGCTGTTTTCTGTACAGTTTCCCTCTTGTATATATTCTTTCGACACTGTTTCTGTTTTTTCCTTACTACACCTTGTACTAGGAAAACCTTTTGAGTTGGTAATATAATCTATTTTAGCCTCTTAAAAAAAAAATTGTTATTACTTTCATACTAATATTAATAATTATATTAGGTAGTCCATTTAACCGTAATAGGTTGCATATTATTCATCTTGGGCAAAGAAAATAAAATCACTGATGAACTACTTTAGTCTACATTAGTAATTATGGTAATACACAAACACCTAACAAATACGTAGAAGAAAGGTTGACATCACTGTCAACATCAACATATAGAGAAAAGAAACAACGACGAATAGTAACAAACTGAAGACTTGTGGCTCGAGTTATATTTATCAGATGTTGCAATAGGAGCCGACGAGAATATACATTAGAAGACAATAAAGAGTGACCAAATAATGTATTACAAGAAAGATTTATAGCAGGAACAATTATTAGTGATAGTCGTATTTTATTTACCTTATGCTAAGGCTTTGATTGCGAGTTTGGAATGAAAATGATGAGAGAGGTTTCGACAAAAGAAAGGAGCAAGTAGAAGAAATAGATAACATTGAAAGGGGAAAGCGTTGCGGTTTCATTTTTTTTCATAATACAAACCTCTTCATTTTGGGAAACTAAAAAATTGTATTGGAGGGATTTGGAGGGATTTTGGAAGGTTTACACGAATTCTTTAAATTTAATCTATGTAGTTATAATATTCTAAAATTAAAAATATATTAATCATAAATATTAATTTATCATTTTCTAAAAATTTACTCTTTAAAAAAATGTGAAATTTTTTACAAATTTCCCCTATATTTTATACCCTACAAAACCTTCTTTCCCCCTCCTCTATAAACTTCTAAACAAAGCCTAAAACTCTTTTCCATAACAACCCAAGAGTTAATACATAAAAAAAGAATTATGAGTAAAAATGAAATTACACAGGTTAATGTTTGTGTAATATTACACTAATCATTGACATTTAACAAATACAAATTTTCCAAAAATCATGTTTAGAAGTTGAAAGTTTATTTCGTATAGATTATTCATCGTAACATTTTACATAAATCTAATTTTATTTTGATATATTATTGAGATGCATCAATATTAAATTGATAATTCAATTGATATAAACATTTTTTTTTTGTGCAACTCTCTAGTAAATTCCTACAAGAAAGATAATCTACTAATTTGAAATTTGTTAGCAAGTAAAGCCTAACAAAAAAATTTTGTTTTTACTAAAAATTAAATCTAAATTCTTTCAGCAATTCGTTTTAAGAAAGTCCATTAATCATTTGATCTCAATCACTTATTAGATATAAACTTTTCATCCAACACTAGATTTATAAAATTTGTATTTGTTAAAATGTTATCAAAGGGTATAATATATATTATCTAAATGTGCATAAGTTAATTCAGTCTATGCTAAAAGAGAAATGATATTTGAACAACCATTTTTTGATAATTTTTGTAATAATTTTCTCTCTCATACTTACATTATGTTTTTACTTTCTCTTTCTATCGCTTTGATTTTTGTGTCAATATCACATTTTATTTGTAAAATTTTAATTGTCTTAAAAATTATATATTAATGGATGTTCAAATAACTCAACTCAAACTAAAACTAGAGAAGAGAAAAACGAGGTAAAAATAAGAACGTGGATTAGATGAAATTCATTATTCCAAACGTTGCTAGCCTGACATGCCAAAGTCACTGTTAATGCAGACAAGGACCATAGTATTAATTTAATTAAAAAAGACAAATATGCATAAAAGTAAAATGAAAAGTTGTAAACAAAAATTGTGTTATAGCATAAAGAGTATGATGACAAGATGGTGTGTTTTCGAGTTGTGATTGGTTCATGGTGTACGTCAATGTACGGACATGGTTCATATATTAGTTTTCTTTTTCATAAATTAGTAATATTACACTATTTTACTCTGTTTTTAGCTATGTTTCTGTTCTTGTACCCCACTTGTCCCGCACACTTACAATTCCAGCCCCACACTCTCCCCTCTCTCAGCTCTCATGCTTCCAACTCCCAAATTTCATTCATCAATGAATGAATCAAATCAATGTCCTCTCTCCTCTCTCTCTCTCTCCATAAGATATACTTATATAGTATTATATTTCACTTAAGTGTCACTTTATTGTATCACGTTTCAAATATCTTCAAAAATATCTGTTGGATTTACTATTTATGAATATAAAGTTAGTATATAGTGTATACATTAAATGAAATAATTTTCTTTCAAAAAAAAAATTAAATGAAATAATTCAATGATAAATTTGATGGTCGAATATTGTTTAAATATGTGTTTGATCCAGTTATGGTTAATATTGAATATAATAATGTGTCGTAACTCGTTAATCATTATTTATACACAACTAATTATGATGTTTAAATATATGTATGAAAGTCTTGATTAATGACATTCAAAATTATAAATAATTATATTAAATGGATGATTAATAAATTGTGACACCGTTATTTTTATTGACCATTCATCGAAGATAACAATTACATATTTGAACTGAGTTAATCGTATTAAATATTTGTTTGATTTTGATATTAAAATATCATTTCTTTTGGAAAAAAAAAGTTATGTGAGTGTTTGATGATATTTCATCATTATTTAATGGTATAATATGTTTATATTGTCTTTCTTTTTTAGGGATCTTTATATTGTCTTTTTTGAAAAGTTGAAAATCTATTATATGATGATATATAACTTGACATATTTGTAAAATATCTTTAGGGTTTTAACGGTAGATTGATAATTTGGTTAGATTGTTTTCTCCACTAATAAATTAATTATCATTTTTATGAATCCAAGATCTATTGATAAACTTGTGTACTTTGTGAGAAATCATTTTATAGGAAAAAAAGTCATTTCATTGTTTATAATTATTATACTAATTTTCTATATTTAACATTCGCTATTATAATCATATATATATTTATTGTACTTTATGCTATCTTTATTTTTTGGTAAACTAAAATATATCCAAAACCCCCTCAAAAAAAAAAAATCCAAAACATTAAAACCAAAAAAGAAATATCTCCACACACAACAACATTAAATATATTCTAATGAGTTTGTCAAAATCACAATAAATCATTGAAATTTTATAAAACCTACGCTTTCTTTCTTTTAACTATAATGAAATCACATTGGTTCACTATTATTTTTACAAACCCACTATAATAGCAAATATGAATTAAATAATTGAGATCCCTTTATTATTAAACTATAAATGTACATACATATCTGGGTCCCATGGGGTTGGATTTTACTAAAACAAGAAAAAAGATGAGGTTTGAAAATTGTATAAACCATAAAATAGTTTCTTAAAATGGTGGGGCTGAATGAAACTAAAGGCATAATAGGTGGTTGAATAAGGAAAGGTTAGTCTGTGTCTGCTATGCAGTTATTTTCTCTCTTTTTGGGTGCTTCCTTTATCCCCATCTCTTATTAATTGCTTCTCTTTCTCCTTCTTTCTACCCTTTTCTAGTCACAACCTCAGATTTTTGCCAATTTGAGTGTGTAAATCACAAAACCCTTCTCAACAACTACTTGAGTAGTTTCTTTTTCTTTTCTTCTTTTGCTGCTGGTAGGTAAGAATCAACCAATCATTTTTCTTTTCCTAAATAAGAAACAAAAGAAGATTCATTTGTATTTAGATCCATAACTTATTGTCAAAGATATTTATTTATTGCTTCTACTTTGATAGTTTGTGTTCTTGATTTGCTTTTCCTTCTCTTTTTTATTTTTTTATTTTTTTTATATCCTCCATATTACAGTTTATGTATTAAATAATTTTGGTTTCAAATGGTTGTTGACTTTTGATTCTTAATTATCTTTTGATGTTTTTCATCTTTGATTTGGAAAAAAAAAAATCAATTTTACACCATGTAATGAACTAGCTCATATATTTATTGATTTTAAAAGCATTACTTTTCTAATTAATTACTTAGTTTTTTTTCTTTTCTTCTGTAGTGATGAATTTTTGTTCTGTGATTTTGTTGATAGAGAAATTAATCAAAATGGTGAGAGGAAAGACACAAATGAAGCGTATAGAGAATGCTACAAGCAGACAAGTGACATTCTCAAAGAGGCGTAATGGTTTGCTGAAGAAAGCATTTGAGTTATCTGTTCTGTGTGATGCTGAAGTTGCTCTTATCATCTTTTCTCCAAGAGGAAAACTTTATGAATTTTCAAGTTCCTGGTTAGTAATTATAATTAATTGTACCCTAAATTATTATTTTATTTTATTATATTATTTTCTCTGTTACAAATTAATTGTTTTTATTTTATTTTATATATTATTATTCATCTTAACTATAGCATATGCTATAGATCCCTCTTCATGCTATATCATTTGTTTGTTAAGAGAATAATTTCATGCACACTTATGTATGGGTGGTTTTGCACCAAATGTCTATATACATAGTAGAGAATAGAGAGATCAAGTGTATAATATATTCAAGATTTTCATCATAATTAATTAACCACAGTGGTTGATTTGATAGGAAGTAAAGAGTTTATATGATGTTATGATTTTTCACCTTTTGCTGTAACCTCAAAAGTACAGTGTGGGGGTGTGCAGATCATACCAGCTAAATATATTTGGTAAAATCCTGATTACTTTAAGAGGGATAATACAAGTTTACCCAAGCTCATAAACTATAATCAAGGTTTTTAAAGAAAGTATGTGATAATATCATTATATTTCTATGTTTCTAAATTTGATATGATATTCTAATTGAGGTCGTATAAGTTACATTTAAATGTGCTACGCAATATCAATAATATTCCGATGATTTGAAATCTTAACTCTAATAGTTCGGTTGATGAACTAAATGACACTAAAGACAATTTACATAGAAAGTTCGAAGATCAAACTCTGAAAACTAATATAACTATGAACTTTATAGATGCATTTAACGAGTGGGAAGCGAGTGAAGTTTTTCGGCCTTAATTTCTTTACTAGGGAGGGGTTAAGGGTTTCAACGTTTGGAAACCAATCAAGGGGTGAGCTTTCCGATCCTAATACTCATTAATATAAGCAAAACTATATAGTGAAAAGGAGTTGTACTTGATTTCTTGAGTAGTGGGTTATGGAGGTGTATCATATGTTATGTATTAACTACTACATGCAATGTTCATGAGAGACGTAGGAGAAAGGGTTTTACATCAGTAGTATATTTTCATTATGATCAAAACTATAACATGTTATTATTATTTTTTTTGTCAGGTAGTTTAGTGGCTAGAATTCACCTTATAAGGTGAATAAGTGAGGTGTCCATATAATAATGCATTGTCTTACCAACTGAGCTATGTTCATGGGACTATAACATGTTATTTAATTAGTGTCTAAAGTACTACTTGTTTATATTTAATTGTAATAATAAGAAATATCTAGTATCAATATGAGAGTGGTGCAGCCTTGACTACTTTCAAAACAAGATCAAAAGCATAACTATCTATATATAGAGATGTCTAAGGGATAAGAACTAAAACACTGATTTCATTAAACAGAATATTCAATTCATACCAACTAAATTTGTTCCTTTTTCTTCTTCTTCATATATATGTTTGCTTTATAAATCGAACCAAACCAATCAAAACCAGTTTCAATTGGTTTGGATATAAGTTTCACATATCATTCAAAACTTAACACATGAGACCAAAACCTAACAATTATATATTATTATTAGTTCACATTATATTGGTAGTTTTATCTTGTGTTCATATATTTTTTAATCATTATATATTACTTTTTTTCATTGTAGCTTATGTACATGTTTCGATAGTATAAAAATATAGTGTTTCAAAAAAGTTATTTTAAAAAAGTTATTATGTTTTTTAAAATATCAATTTGATTAAACTGAATTTTCATGGGTGTTTAATATGGACCTCTTATTATCATGTGTGTCTAAACTAGACCTGTTATAAGTGGTCAAAAGATAGACCTTTACTACTTTTAGTAAAATATTTATTTTATAATATTAAAATGATGAACAAAAATAATATTTAACTTCCCCTAAAAAAAAATATTTAATTTATAAAATTTACTTAAATTAATAGGTCCACCTTTGGGTCGGTTCCATATTAGATAGTCCTTTTTACTACCAAATCAACCCATTCTTCATCGATTTGGTTCGAGTTTCCTGACAAAAGATCATAAAATCCAAATCTAAACAATAACTTTTTCTTGGTTTAGATTTATTTTCTTCCAAAAAGTAAATTAAACTGACTTGTTACACCTTATAGATGTCATTTCTTTTCCCTTTGAGAGCAAAAATATTTTCTTTTATAAAAAAAGTATGATTAAAATTGTCAAGGATATGACTCATATTTACTAATATAAGTGGGTAGTTGCTCTAGCACATTTGACGTAATCTCTTATTCGATCAATGAAGGTTGAATTAGTTGGTAAGAAGTTGACTCACCTGCAAGATTGGGAGTTCAACTTCCGCTACCGATGTGAAAACTTATTTGACGGATGATTTGTTTACATATGCTCTTTAAGCCTTGAGGTTTGACACTACCTTGGTTAGTCTCCCTCGGGAACTCAACTCACCTAAACTTTTCATTGACAAAAGAAAAATCTCTTATACAAAAGGAAAAAACAGTACATAGAGATCTCCTACTATTTCATGGGTAAGAATAAGTGTAATGAATATGACTCAATACTTGAAGCATAGCATGACAGTATTTTGCTTTTACGTTGCATGCATGTTTTAGTGATCGCCATCAGAATATGCATTATACTGTACGTTTGGCTTCTGGTTTTGGGTTAAGAGATGTGATGTCCAACCTAATTTGTGTGGCTTCTCTTTACCTAATGTGGATGATCCTCTGAACTCTCCTCATGAATGAATAGTGGTATTAGAGCTGATAGTTACTAAAAGGATCAACTCCTTGTGTCGAAATCATCATAACAATGATGCTCATGGGGTGTGTCCTATTGATATAGCCGCGATGGATGTGCAAATGTATGTGGATGAAAAAGCTTCCCGATTGATGGAGAGCATAACCAAATGAGTGGAATAAACTTACATTTTAGGGGAGATTATTGTGTGAGTTAGAAGTTGCACATTGGACGGAAAAGTGAGTGTTGAACAATATATTAATGAAATGATCCATAAACCAAATGCCTTAAGATTTTAAGTAAACATGTGTTTTTCAACTAACTTGTATGGTTGTTTTTTGACTAATGTGGATGATCATGGGCTCCCGTAATAAATCACAACTCTTTACTGTCCCAAAATTGGACAACATCACCAAGCTCCACTCAGCAAGAAATCAAATTGAAGAACCTAAATTTAGTTGTTGAATCTCTTGAGTCCATTATCTTGAGATCCCCCCACCAAATGGATGACTATGTAGAGAACGATGAGCATATTGTTTCATTGCCTTGAAAAATAAATCACATAGAGAATCATATTTAGATGACAGCAAATCACACCAACAAACTTCTCCGGCCACAAAAAATCTCCATTTCCACTTTGTTTAAATTTTCATATTAAGCATCTCAACATTTTTGCCCTAGACCACCAACATATTTTTGCTTTAATATGTTCCTAGATATTTGATTTTACCTTTGTTTTCTCCCTACTTCCTCACCATGAGAATGATCTTTAAATCGTTTTAATTTTTTATCACTTATTTTGGTGCCTTACACAATGAAAGAAATTATAAAGGGAAAGCTCAATAATATTGAATTAAAGTCATTCTGCCTCACATAGATTGATATTTACCTCTCCATAATACAAGAAATTATTTTTTGTGTGTTCGTTAGTAAATGGAGGTGCTATGTCCATCGAGAAGCTGGTGATCATGAATGAATCTTATGTTGATTTGCACAATTTCCTTCTTGTTAATGTTATGGGCATGATTCATTTTAGGTTTTGGTTTTTTATTGGACCTAAATCACCATGACAAAACTGAATTGTAAGGTGATGAATGCCACTTTATAAACTCTTTTCAGGCCTCATCTATTTTCAATTTGGTACTTGGTTTTTCTCACTATGCCCATTCACGTCTAACAAAGTTGAGCTTGTTGGAGGGGTTATTTCTTAGGTAGCTCGATGACCATGTTTCAGAGTATGGTGCTCCATCAAGACACAAGATATACTAGAAGTTGTACAATCACATTTTTTAAGGAGATTTATCCTATTCAGAATCTGATAAAGTAAAACTCCCCATGTAAAAGCCTTCACATTGGATAGTAAGAAACTCAATGTAGTGGTTTTAAGGAGATCTATAACTTATTAAGAAAGTTATAGATTTGGAGGTTGTAACATACAATGATCACACAAAATTATATATGAACTTAACTAAGAAGAAACCTCCATGTAGTGGGTTTTTCACACTCACATATCCACCTCATAACAAAATGAAATTATATAAAGTAATGATAAGAACTCAAACACCAATATTTCCTCCAAACACTAATAACATCCGATTATACAACAACCGTTCTAGTGACCAACACTAGAGATTGAATCATCCTTACAATCATATAACTCCAGAGGTCTTGGAGTAAAATGAAGTCCCCTGGTCACACATAACTCCAACAAATGGTTTTATCTTGATTATTGAAGGACTTCTATAAAAACCTAATAAGTAGACCACTCTTTGAACCACTTACCAAGTCTGGTTTACAAGTTCCTTTCCACCAAGTCAAATAATTCCTAAAAGATAAAAAAGAACTCAAGTTAGAGTTTAGCCTACCACGCCTCCATACCTATCCAATCAAGATCTCTCCTGAAAGCATATCTCTCTTCTAATAATTGCCTCCACCACATACCAAGAAAACTCTTATTAAACAAATAGGGAATATATGACCACTTTATCCAAAGGATTTTGCTCCCACCACTCAACCTCCTTCCCACTAGAAGTTCATTAGGATATGAATCAATAGCTTCTACACTTTATCGTCATTTAAAAAAATGAGGGGTTAAAAGTAGGAATAGTGTTTAGGAATAAGTTAACTAAAACAACTTTACCACAAAAATTGTCATACCTATATTACTAAGTAGCCAACATCTTTGGGTATACCCTCACCAAGAGACTTAGGTATTTACACAAGAAAAAACACATTTTATTTTATAATAAACGATGGAAACATAAAGATTCACACCTAGCAAGTTATTTGTTTCGCTAGTTTGTATGGTAGAGTTAGTGTACATATGGTATTCCTACCACATGAAAAAAAATACTAAATCAATAACACCTAAATAGGAGGTACCCTGGCTAATTTATGCATAGCCACTCTATAAGATCTACACATAAATCATAAAATAGATATACTGTTTATGCACTACCAACCACCTTATTATGAAAAATAACTCCACTTCTTGGACACCACAAAACCCACAAAATTATATGCCAAATCAAAGTCAATCCCTTTTTACCACTTATCCTTGACCCTAAAAGAACAAAATCTAGAGAGAGAAAAAAAATATTGATCGGTCCAGTGACGATCGATGAATCTGAGTGGTTGTTTATGGTGCTCCAATGTGACGGAAGTTTGAATCTTCTTTCTTTGTGGCTTTGCCGAAGCGCAGATGGCGTCATCAACCGCCGACGGTGTAACGTTTTACTATTTAGCGATCTCATTAGGAATCTTCTCATGATTCTCCTATACTCACCTCAATCTGTCATTCTGTTGTTGGATGAGGCTGGCAAGATTTGTCAAGAGTGTGTTTGAATCTGGAGGAGGTGATGTAGGATTTTGTTCAGTCGTTTGATTAATGATTTTGATTTCTGTTTTGGAGTGGACGGCGTTGGTCCTACCATAGGAGGGGAAGCCGCTTCAGGAATCACATTGTTCACGATCCTTGGAGAACCATTGGTGTCGTTCTCATCTTGTCCCACCAGTGTGAGAATTGGAATCAAACAATCTTGCAAGGTCTGAACCGTCGATCGCATTCCTGCGGTGGTGGAAGTCTTGCTCCTGGTGTTTATCTTTCGAGTCCCGATCATAATTTTGAAAACAAAGAGGTGACTATTGAACTGTTACGGTGGAGGAACATGTAACCGAAAACGGTTACGGCTGAGGGGTGCATAACTGAAAACAGATACGGTGGATAATCGTTTGAATTGCATGGAATCAATGAATGATCCCCTCCTTCTAGCGCTAACTAATTGGTTTGGCGATGATCGATGAATCTGAGTGGTTGTTCATGGTACTCCAGTGTCGCGGAAGTTTGAGTCTTCATGGTGGAGTTGAAAAATTTCTGCAGGCACATTAACACTCTAGCACTCAAGTCAGTATTTGAAAGAGGTGGTTATGTGTGAAAGTGGTAAAGGTGAAGTGTACCTTGACTGTGATGTTGAGTCACCCTTCTATAGGGTAGAGGTTGTTTAACGGTCTCCGTGAGATGCAATGCCATCTTAGGAGGTTGTTGGTTATGATCTTGACGGTTGACATTGAGTCAAGGCGTGTTCATGTGTGGTAATCCGCACAGGGTTTCATATGCTCCCTCACAGTGTATCAAGTTTCCTTGGGCTTTGTCTTAATGGGGCTTACTTTTGCGAGCTTCTAGCTGGTCTATAACATATATGAGGAAAGAGATTATTTGACAACATGGCTATGCAGGAGCTATGGGTAAATCACATACTAGACATTGATGGTAATCTCACATAAAACAAACAAATAAATCATTTTCTCTTGATTTCCAAGACACATAACACAAGGAGTCTACAATGTCAAGAATTACATTCCTACGATATAGATTATCCCACTTAGGAACTCTATTCATAAGAAGTTGCCAATAAAAGGCACATACTTTGGATAGATCAAAGCTTTTCCACTATCTATCCAAGACAAATAGGTGATCCTCAAAAGGCAATCCTGACTAAGAAAAACTTGGTCTATAAAAGAGAGTAAGACACCTTGACTTAGAAGACCTTGTTTGTTGAGCATTTTTAACATCTTTCTATCTTCATTCACCGAGAGGGACATCATGGAAAATTGAGTCAATAATAAGGGATATAAGATCTTCTTAAGCAAATCAAAATACCTTCATAAACAATCCACCCCAACTCCAAAGGTGAGAAACCATAATATTCCTCTGCCTAAAAACAGAAAATAATCTACAAAAGAACTAACTCAAATGAGAGAAGCTTAATCACACAACTACCAAAAGAGACCAGATTCCTCATCTCTAATGGATTTCCCCAAAAATCCAATAAACCACTAAGAATTCAAATTAGAATACACACGCAAAAGGTAGATATCATTCCATGGCATAAAATAATAGTAAGATTGACCCCTTCCAAAGAGGGGGAATAATATGGTTGCGAAAGCATACTTTGCTTTTAGGACCTCCCTTCATAAGGTTACTAGTTCTACTAATTACAACCACCTTCACTTGCTAGCAAACTAAGGTTCACAAATTTATGGTCTCTCACCACCAACCCACCCTCACTATTAGGCTTGCACATACCCTCCAACTTAACTTAGGAAATATTTTTCTTTTTTGGACAAGCTAAATTAGTCTACCTAAATTGGCACTGGGAGAATCAAACCTAAGACCTTGAGGAGGAGCACACTCCCAGATCCCAAACCAATATCATCAGACTAACTCAAGTGGGTTAACCTAGGAAATTTTCTTATCAGTCGTGCTTGTGGAATTGTGTATGATGTCATAGTTGAAATCAATATTTTCAAAGAAACCATAAAAATGAAAAATTACCATGATGAGGAATAAATGAAAATTAGAGATGAGAGAATATGGTATGTTGTGTTTTTGTTTTATGCTTTCTTTTTGTATTATACTCTGATCGTAACAAAAAAAAATTATTTTTGAAACATATCATATGTTTTCTTTTTCTTATTTTCTTGTATTTTCCATAATAAACTACTTTTATCCAAAATAATGTTATTTTTACTTCTATTTCTCAATAATTGTTAACAAAGAGTCACTTTTAAATCTTGTGCTTGTGTGGGGTATAAGTCTAATAAAATATTCTCTTTATTTATTTTAAAAAAATTAACCTTATAGAAAAATATTGATTTTTACATTGTTGTTGCTATTTGATATAGATATATTTATAAATATAAAAAAGTAAAATGATGATATTTTATATTATTTGCAAGAAAATAAAAATATTTATAAAGAAAAGCTGAAGTATTTCTAAAAAAAGCTGATATTTTGTTAAGAAAAAAGAATGATATTTTAATAATCATCAATAAAATAAATAGATTAAAATGGACAAAGTGTGAATTATATCCCAAAAATGGCCCTGGATAAAGTTATTTGAAGAGGAAATTCAAAGATATATATGTTTATTTTTTTGTCTTAACAAGACCATTTAAAGTACTTAAAGAGTACCAGGGGCACTCGTTAACATTTTCCTTCTTAAAAAAGCTGATATTTCGTAAAGAAAAAAGAACGATATTTTAATAACCATCAATGAAATAAATAGATTAAAATGGATAAAGTGTGAATTATATCCCAAAAATGGCCTTGGATAAAGTTATTTGAAGAGGAAATTCAAAGATATATATGTTTTTTTTTTGTCTTAATACAACCTTCGGTTCTTAGAAAAAATTATTCATGATGATCCCGTTGTTTGAAAGAGAGATAGTTGAATCTCATTAATCACTTGAAGCAAATCACATGAAAATTATTTTTTTCTCATACCATTCATGAAGGGTTCATAAAATTAACAAAATTAACCATGTTTTTGTTTACACAAATGAACTATTTTTATTTTTTGCTAACTTACATTATGGAAAAGGAGTACTAAGATAGCCATTTTTATATGCAACAACCTTTGGAAGACATTGATTATTTTCTTTTTTGTTAATTTATTTATATTTTTTAAGTAAAATTCTTATTGTTTGGATCTTGGATTAGTAGTTGATTGAAGTAGTATCGGGTATTATGTAACAGCATGCAGGACACAATTGAACGATACCGTAGGAATACCAGGAGTGCTCAACCGATGCAAAGATCAGATGAACAAAATATGCAGGTAATTATTCTTCAGCACCCCTATAAATATCTTTCATTCTTCAACATTCCTATTCATCATCTAGAATTGAAATGGTATTAGAATATAAAAAATAATATTAATTATAAGATCGAATACTGAGTTTTCAAAATAATGTTAAGGGTTTTGTATTCTTGTTAATTTGTGCTCTTAGGACAGAAGGTAAGAAACTAAATATGTAAATTTAATCTTGTATATTGTGCATTTATAATCTTAAAAACGTATCTTTTCAATGCAACATTTAATTTTTAATTCTATTTTTAAATCCTTATCTTGTTTCCTTTAGACACAAGTTAGTATTTTTTTTAAATAATTATAAGATCGAATATCGAGTTTCCAAAAAATGATGAGTCATCATCTGGATATTCTAACAAATGCTTTTTCTTTCCTCATAATTTCATTTTCCATGCATTTTTGGAAGAAGAAAAAAGCATGTTCCTTTTGTGGTCCCTTTTAAGCCCTAACTCTTCATTGAACTTCAACCCCTCTTTGAGTGACTAAACTTAAAATTGTAACTTGGAAAATCTCAATATTTCCTTTAATTACGTCATAGTTAGATATTTGGCCACGTGTCCCAAAACAGGAGGTCAAAATAACAACTTTTTGTAAAGATAAAGGGCAAAAATATCTTATTTTCCTAAAGATAGAGGGCTAAAATTGCATATTTCCTTAAAGATAGAGGGCAAAATATTCATTTTTTTAATAGGGGACCAAAATCGCTACTATTTGAAACTTAGAGGGAAAAAGTGCACTTTAACCATAATATTTTAGTGAGGTGTAGAACTAAATAAGTACTTCCTCCATCACCAATTTTGGTCTTTTTAATTTTTATTTTATTTTTCCAAACTTTTGGTTCTTTTAAGAAATTAAAATACAATTAATAATATTTTTCCTTTTTACCCTTACAATAATCAAAAGTATTCATTAAATGAATTGGATGAAATCGTCTACACCTATAATTACTAAATGAATTGGATGAAATCGTCTTCACCTATAAAAATCTATTATTATTTGTGCCCAAACATAAAATGACAAATAGGACTAAAAAAAACATAAAATGACAAACGATTAGGAACAAAGAGGGAGTAGTTGAGCGATATATCATTAAAAGCAAATAGTTGAGAGAAGTGCGTGAAACTCTCTCTTAAAGTATGAAGAATCACATTTTGATGTTTTATAAAACTCTCTTGGAACGTATAAAAAGGGGAGAGATGATCATCTATAAACGAAGAATTCAAGTAAGCAAGTAAACAATAAACCAAAGGAGTCTCTCAAAGAAAAGTGGTCGTCCTTCTCTCAAATATTATTCCCAAAAACTAACCATAACCTTCTTGTTTTCAATAAAGTGCTATCGGCGTCACGTGTTGGTCTATATGGCGAATAAGAAGGTGTGCTAGAGGGGGGTAAATAGTGTTTTTCGAATTTCAAAAGAATTTGCTAAAGCGTGAATTCAAAACCGGATTCGTACACAACAACAACAAATATTAAGACAATGATTAAAATACTAAGATTCAATGTTAAATTGAGAGGATCAATTATTGAATCTTATTGAACATATTAAATATCAATAATCAAATATACAAATCACAAAATTAGACAAGCTCAAACCAAACCTAATTGCAATAAACCAAAAGAATCTTACTTCAATGAATTAAGATTAGGTTAAGTATGAAAATTAATCACAATCAACTCAAATAGCTACAAACATTAAAATTCATTTACAAATGATAAATCAAAAATTTAAAAGGATAGGGAAGAGAAGAACACTGGAATTTTTATAGTAGTTCCCTCTTTCGTCCTCGCTTCAGGGCACGTCCACTTTTCTTGATAGAATACATCTCTATCAAGGACTTACACTATTGTTGACAAATGTTTACAAATTGTTATGATTACAAAGAATTCCCGATAACCCTAATCTTCGATCCTAAACAACCACAACACCACCAATATTCAAGTAACCCTTGAAATTGGAGATTCTCTAAGTCTTCAAAACTCAAACTCACATGCGATCCTTGGAATTCTTTCACCTTGAATTCTTCTTTGCTATGTCCGGAGCTTGGATCCCCTTGAACTTGAGAAGATAGAAAGACCCCCACAATTTACCTTGGAGGTGGAAAGAAGTCACTCTTTTACCTTTGGACCCTCGATTCCCAACCTAGTTTCTTGAATGAAACCAATACACAATCCCTATAGCACTCTAGCAATCCATTTACTCAAAATCCACAAAGAATCTTAGAAAAAGTGTTTAATCTGAAGAACAAGTGGAGAGAGAGGTTTGGAGACTCTAGAATGTTACTTGCAATTGATTTAGTGGTTTGGAAGTGGTAAGAGTATAGCTATATATAGGAATGAGTTATAAGTGCATTATTTTAAGCAAAAACAACGTTATGATTCGAATTAGAGTAAGTGTGATTCGATTAAGATATATGTAAATGGATAAAGCTGGAACTATGAAGGTTGATACGATTCAGACAACATTTGAATCGAATCAAGGCGATCTAGATGAAGATTGATATGAATCAAAGAACAGTGATACGATTCAACAAGGCAAAACACAAGACTAGAGGAAATAGATGATACAAATCAAGACATTTTGATTCGATTCATGAATGATATGATTCAAAGAATCATGAATCGAATCAAATTCACATGGTCAACAAAAGTCAGGGACAAAGTGAAGGAATGATACGATTTAAACATATTTCAAGAGTTATCGTTGTTTCAATGAATTAAAGGAATGGGTAGAAGTTAGAAGATATGTTATCATTATGGAGAAGATAATACACCCATGGATCCCAAGTTTGAGCATATTGTTGTGAACCATGACAGTAAAATAACTTCAAGGATCATTGCAAGCTTATGAGGAGAAGGTGGAGAAGAAGCAAGAGATCACTGATAAACTCAAGATACAACTAAAGGAGAAGGAAGAAAGTCAAATAACTGAGATAAGTAAGGTTGAGAACAAGGTTGTGGTCGAGAATAATTTGGATGTGACAGCAGTGGGGGAGGTTCATATTTAAGAAGTAGCAATTATGAGAAGGGAGAAATTTCAACAAGAGGACCTTGAAGAGGATTTTCAATAAGAAGGTATCATAAATCTCACATTCAATGCTACAGTTTCCAGAAGTTTGGCCACTGCGCTTAAAAATGTAGATATTTGTAGAGAATAGAGTCGTGGAGGAGACCAACTATATAAAAGAGAACGATGAGAAGTTTCCTAGAATGTGAAAGTAATGAAGGAAGCCAAGAAAATTTATGGTGCTATGACACTGGTGCAAGCAGTCATATATGTTGAAGAGGGGCATGTTCGTGGATCTTGATGTAGGTGACGATGATTCCATGATTTTGTTGAAGGACAAAGGTAATATCTTAAATATGGAAGTTATGACTTTTACTACATCCCACATGTGAAAAATGAAAGAGTTTGAGACAACTTTTAGAGAAAGACTAAAAAAAATTAACATGAAATATTTAAGTTTCTATCAAAGATGGAAGAAATAAGCTCATCATGAATGTATCATTGTTTTGTAATAGGATGTTCTTGTTGAATATTCAAAATAATGCTGCAAAGTGTCTCAAATTAGCTTGCTACATCAGTGCATCATGGGTTTGACATCTTCAATTTGGACACTTAAACTATAGAGACTTAAGCGTTATCAATGGAGAATATGATGAGAGGACTTCCCTCTATCAACCACCCTAATAAACTATGTGAAGGATGGCTTACTTGAAAAGTAGTTCAAGGCAAGATTTTCAAAGGAGTCGAGCTCAAGATCCAAAAAGTAGCTTGAACTTATACATGTTAATGGATATGAGCCAATCAAGTTAAGTTCATTAGATAATAAACATATTTACTCCTTTTCTTCGAAGACTTTTCAAGAAAAAATGGTTTATTTCTTGAATCAAAAATCATAAATATTTACTACCTTCAAGAAGTTCAAAGATGGTGTGGAGAAAGAAAGTGGTCGGAAGATAAAACATTTGAGGGCTCCCGAGAAGGTGAACTTCCTTCAAAATAATTTCAAGAGTTTTGGAACGAAATTGGTATCAGACGTCCTCTAACAATTCTAAGATCCCTCGCAATAGAATAGCATGCATGGCAGAAAGAAAAAATAGACCATCTTTGATATGGCTCGAAGCATGCTTAAAAGCCAGAAATTGTCGAAAGCATTTTGGACATAAGCTTTGACAAGCTCTCTTTTTCTATCTAATTGGTCTCTTCAAAAATTGTATGGGCATTGGGCACAGACACTGCAAGAAGATCAGTTGAAAGAAATCCTAGTATCTCACATTTGTGGGTCTTCTGAAGCGTAGCCTATTTTCATATTTTAGACAAGATAAAAGCCCAAAATAGACAATGAGGGTGAGTTGAGGGGCATAACTCCTCCACTGATTATCCAAAATGAAAAGGTATCCCTCTACAGAAAATAGAGACCACAGAAACCTCTCAAAACCACCTATCTACCTCGAAGTATAGAGAAACAAACGATAGTAGGCAAAGTAGCTCCCTTGATCTAACCGCCCCCAAAACAAACAACCTCGTCCGCCACCTGAATTTCCACACCCAAATCTTGTTCGCCCAACTTCTGAAATCACATAGAAGACCATCCTTTTGGTCAGATACAAAAACTAACCTAGGAAAGACCTCCCTTAGGAATAATGTGTTGGGTCATGAGGAGAGATTGGTAGATCATCATATTGGGCTAAGAGCAACCACACAAGTGAGAGAAACACCACATCTTTATCTATAACCTTTAGGCATTAGTCCTCTCACTTATATATAATTTAACAATCACCTTTTCCATCCAATGAGAGACTTCTGCCTCACACTTGCTACGCAACAATCCTTGCCATTTTAAGGCACAAACACTTGTTTTGTCGTTGCCGTTGCATCAACGAAACACGTTGTCTGACCACCATTGTGAAGAAGACTTTCAACTCAAGATGTCGGTTGAACCCTTCATCGAACCATCGATTTTATTACCACTGTTGGGTCATAAGGGGAACCCAGAGTATAATCATATTGCGCAAAGAGAAACCACATAAGTGAGAGACACTTGTGTGGTTACTCTTAGTCCGATCAAATGATCCTCCGGGCTCCCCTCATGACCACCAACATAATTGTGTTTTGTGAGCTTGGTTTCATACATTATATCATTTTCAGTTCCTAATTTTCTCTAGTATTATTTCAATAAATAACTCCCTCCTTGATACACCTGATCAATGCCATGCTAAACACTTAACATCCGTACGTCACTCATTTGATATATTTTAGAGTTTTTGCATTGAAGTTTCTATTATTTCCCAAAAACAACAAGTGACCAACATAAATTGCAATAATTTGGATTTGGAATATCATTTTCATTTTCACACTTTTCATTTCAATTTGGTTTATTGGTATTCCATTGATCTCTATTTAATTTTGTACTCTCTTATGACAGACATTTATTAGAATGTCTTAAAGGCTGAATGAATTTGCTTAATATATGGCAGAATTTGAAGCATGAAACAGCAAGTTTGATGAAGAAAATTGAGCTTCTTGAAGCTTCAAAACGGTTCAACATCTTGAATTTCTATTCATCTTCACAAACGGTGTGTATCTATATATATTCATTACAATAATACTAAGAATGTATTGCATGTGTACTATTCATCCTTCAGGAAACTCATGGGAGAAGGTTTGGGATCATGCTCTTTGGAAGAACTACAACAGATAGAACAACAGTTGGAAAAGAGTGTAAGCGTTGTTCGAGCAAGAAAGGTTAGGGTTTCACAAACCTGTTAAATTTGTTAGTTACTTTTAATATTTTGAATTCAATAAATATTTGAGTCCAAACTTTATGTTTTTCAGAATCAGGCATACAAGAATCAAATTGACCAACTAAAAGAAAAGGTATGTTGTTCATGTATTGACAAGGTGGTTCAATAATGAACCCATCTTGCACTTTAATTTGTAAAATATCCCTAACCTGATATCAATTTACAAAGTACACTATTTCCTTTATCAACTTCCTTTTCCATTCTCTTCTTCTTTCTCTCATTTATGAAACTTCTTGGTTTTTTAGAGTCGTTGAGTTTCTGTGCATTTGGATTTTTTTGTGTAGTAGTATACGTGAACTCGGTTTATACACACGTACGTATGTGAAACAATTCACAGATATATCACAAACTGGATGAATTGTTCGTGAAATGAGTTCACGTATACATATGCAAACTAATTTTGCATAAACATACGTGAACTCAGTTTCCGTATACATATGTGCAAACTAATTTTGTTTAAACATACATGAACTCAGTTTCTGTATACGTAAGGTCACAGATCTACTATAAACCGGATGAATTGTATGTGATGAATTCACGTATACATATGCAAACTAACTGCTTACATATATGTGAACTCAATTTCCGCATACGTACATAAACTGTTTCACAGATGTACTGAAAAGGGAGGCATCATGCATGAACTGACTTTACATTCACATACGTAAACTCAGTTTATGATACGTGCGGCAATTTAGTTCACATAACGTCTGAAAAGAAAGAGAGTAGAGAAGAGTGTTCTGAAAAGTTGAGAAGAAAACAGATTTTGAAAATTGAATGTGACCCTAGGGGTATTTTTTTTCCTTCAAATTAATATGAAAGTTGTTTGACTAACTGTTAACCGAAACCCTTGTGTTATCTGAAATTTTGTGCTGTGATTCTGAAAGTTTTGTGACTAATTTTTCTTTCAAACTTTTGTGCTATAAAAATACCTAATGTGGTTGATGCTTAATTACTTCTATGTTTTAAATACAACTCAGGAAAAAACCTTACTTGCCGAAAATGCCAGGCTCGCTAAGCAGGTAAAAATAAACTTTAGTTACTATTTTCTAGAATTTGTTTTGCTGATCTTTATTTGTTATTTTAGAAATTCTTTAATTAGTTTGAAAATCTAAAACTAACAAAAAGTCCCATGCAACATGGTGTGCAGCCACCACAGCCACAGCCAACACCAAAGGATCATCAGAGAGAAAATCAACAACCCTATGCTGAAAGCAGTCCAAGCTCAGATGTAGTGACTGAATTGTTCATTGGACTGCACAGGTCTTGTTGAAGATAATCAATCTAATTATGTAGTGTTTGTTTGGTTTTACGTTCCAATGCATTTAAATGAACATTTTGCAACTAAGCAACAAAATCTTTCCTTTATTGCATTGGAATTTGTTCAACTTAAGAACAAATATATCCTATATTTTTTATGAATAGAACAACATATCCTTAATCCCTTGCTTATATGTATGCTAGTATAAAGTAAGTGGGAAAAACCCAAATGTCTCTAATGTATAATGAGTATGTTGATCAATGTGATGCACCGGATATATATTGGCATAATTGTAGTCTATATATCTATCACTAATACTTTCTCCACCCCTATTTATAAGCATCATTTAGAAAATACTTGAAAAAAATATCTTTCTTTTTTTGAAATTCTTTGCATGGTGGCCCTATAAATGCATCATATTTGTTCTATCACAATTATGGAAAAAGAAAAAAACAACTATTATATATTAAGAAATAGGACATGCCTCAGAATTTCACTAAATTATGAGTATTTAAACCGACACCTTTTAGCTTATCATATTATCTACCATATGGATGTTGAACTCTTCTATGTATTCAATAAAGTGAACATAACTCTAAGAACCGAACTCTTTGTGGGAAGTGAAGGTATGGCCCCTCTCCCTGTCACGGTGGCTGCACCACAAGCATTTGCAAAATCAAGTGCCTCCCTTAATCTTTTCTCATCCTGAAAATTACATAGGAGAGGACACTAAAGTCATCAAGTTGAACCGGCTTAAAAAATGGTTGAACTAAACTTAATAATGTTAGAGTGAGTTAACTCACGTTGAAAAATGTTGAGCGTGGGTTAACTCACGCTGAATTAAGAGAATGAGCAACATCAAATGTGAGAAGAGCAATTTTCAATTTGATGTGATGACTTGGGCCATAAAGGCTTGGTCCTTGACATCATCTAAGATGATTGCTTTATAGGCCGCCTCTCATATCTCTCAACCTCTAAAATAAGTTGATTGGTAGTTACACTTCGATCTAAAAAATAACGATCAAGTCCTAACTTCCAATAGATTTTATGCGATCGGAAGTTACGGTCCGATATAACTTAAAGTCTCTTGAGTAATACAAGGGGCTTATAAAGCAATCACCAGCAACATATGCTCAAAAACAATATGCTCCAGGGACCATAACCACCCTAAACAAAAACAATATAAAATAAGAATACTGCCGCCTACCTTATAAATGTAATTATGTGCAGCCAATATGCTCAAAAATCCACCAAGAAAAGAATCACCAGCTCCAGCTGTGTCAATTGCTTCCACCTCAAAACCATAAACCCAACCTTTAAAGTCCTGTGCAACAATAAAGACATGCTTAGGATTAACCATGGGTAATTAGAAAACTTCCAAAAAAAAACCCTTTAAAGTCCTGTTGCATCTTTTTTACACGTTTGGATTCTAAAATTCAGAAAAATAAAGGGGGCGAGAACTGTGGGGAAAAATTCACGAAAGTTTTTGTTTATGGACCAAACCTTGGTGTAGTATCTACAGCCCTTTATTCCTTCGGTGACCAACAAAAGTTTGAGGTTATGGTGGAACAACTTCTTCATGATCATTTTGTCATCATAAGGATCATTACCTTCAGTCAAAATTCGAATTTCTTCCACACTTACCTGCAGTTTGGAGCATGTATACAAAAATAGAGTTAATACCTATTTTCATCCATAAAAAAAAATATAAGTGTAATTAGTTTTTTCCTTTAATTTTTGACACCAAATTTATCCTCCAATTTCATTTTTTAGGAAGGCAAATTGAAATGTTTATGATATGGTACTTGTATATTTAGAGGGTCTAATTTACACTTTGACGACTGTCTATTTCCACACACATAAGACAAAAATATTCAAAACATTTACCTTAATAATGTCTGCATAGTTCCAAATACTCATGATGCCTTCCCTAGCAGCCTCTGTTGATGGCCATAGTGGCACTGTCAAATTTGGGGCATAAGAAAGTATACTACCACACATTTTGGCATAATTTATTGCTTCAGTGTGAGTTGACCTAGAAGGCTCCTTAATTAAGCTAACTGAACCATAATGAAATAGTGTGGCCTGCATGACATTAGATACTTTATGGAAGAAAAAAAAAACTAAAATATTGAGCTTATAGTCAATTTAAGAGCCATAGTTTTAGACCGCCTTGTTGAACAAAAAATCGTAACATTTTAGAGTTTAATTCATATACAACCTCAATATAGAAAGTTTACACATGCATTTAATATTGTCGTATTAATTAATAAAGTATGACAAATCATGTGATTTAACTCATTAAATGATGTGGTAATACATCATTGGATGCATGCGTAAAACTTTTTTACACCAACAGTGTATATCAATTACACTCTTTAAACTAATTAAATAATATGGGTTTTTATGCAAGTGTGTCAAGATGGTGTGTGTAAATGATTGTGACCAATGTTTCACAAATCGAGTGTTAACTCGCCGAGTTTACCGACTTTACGTTTTTAGGTACCAAAATCGTGTCAACTCGGAGGTAAACTCGATTTCTGGTAAAATCAGAATGTTTAACGAGTTTGGCTCGAGTTAACTCGGTCAAAATCAGGTAAAATCGGGTAAACTCAGGTAAACTCGAGTAAAATCAGAATGTAAGTCTAATTTGTTTTTTTTTTT
>Ga0228710_1003791_pt1 | contig 23965 bp, 16 predicted proteins | sample MedpolnodulmetaG_FD_177995 | JGI IMG/M metagenome (GOLD analysis project Ga0228710, IMG submission 177995) | Root nodule microbial communities from Medicago polymorpha collected in Santa Monica, California, United States - pink nodules | ecosystem: Host-associated > Plants > Roots > Nodule...
CCTTAAGGGTGCTTGCTGGTTCTGGTGAAGTGAAGGAAATGGACTTAACGGTAACGGTTGATGAGAAAAGAGGATTGTGCAGTGGTCCTTCATGGGTTGTTTGGTATTCGGGAAGAGGGTATGAGTTTTTTTGACATAGTTCTTGAAGCTTGTTCTTGTACATTGTTGAATGATGATGTTTTTTTGTTGAAATTGTTAGTTTATGGTTTTGGGTTTTGTGTTGAAGTAGTGGCGAGCTCTTTTAAGGACAGGTTGGTGAAAGGTTTCTTTGGTGTTGGTAGAAGGTTTGTTTATTGTGAGGTTTGTTTAGTGTGTTTGAACAAACAAAAACATAAAACGGGCATTTCACCTTATTTGGATAGAACTATTCATGCGGATTATCTGAAAAGTGTTATGGTGTCTGTTTTTTTTTTGGTTTTGCTAGTTCATTTTATAATAGCATTTTATGCTATTATATTTTATTTTCAAATAAATAATAAAATATTTTTTTAATTTATTTTAATAAAAAAAAATAAGCAATATTTTTTAATTTCCATAAAAAAAGTATTTTCTAATTATTTTTATAAAATCTATTTCTAATATTACTTATTGTTTCAAATGAGCCTTTATAAATGAATGTGTTCATATGTATGGGTCAATCTATCTATCTATCTATATATTATATTATAGACGGCTTCTTCCATGGATCACTTACTCAATATGTTTTATCATGGATTATGATGGACAATTTTTTTGGATGGTAATAGATCTATGTCTTATAGTAATATGGTAGGCCAAATGTACCAAATTATTTCTCATTCCACTTTATTAATTATTTTTACAATATTGTCAAACTGTTTTTTCATCTTATTTAAATATGCTTAACTCTTTTCTAGAAAACATGTTTTTTTAATTGTCAAAAAAAATCACGTTAACCAAAAAAATTACCTCTGTTTTGTCGATTATGTGAGTTATGATGACAAATATTGATTTGGTTATTTCACCTGTTGTTGTCTGGTCATAGAAAATAAATAAATTACATTATATCAAACAAAATACCTGAAACCGAAGTAATTTTTTTCTTTTGGTTACATAAACCGAAGTTATTTACAAAGAGATGAATACAATTTTTTTTAATTATAAATATTGGTAGTTAAGTCAGTGAGATGAGTTGAGCTCGTAATTACATAAACATCTTCATTTCTCAGACTCAAACAAAATCATCCATCTTACAAGTTTTGATAGACAATCATCACGAAAATAACCCCAAAAATTAATGAGCATGAAATCTTGACACATGTGATTGCGTATAATCACTACTATTTTCTCAAATTATTATCGGTATTTATGTGTCGACATCAATGCCGTATCCAATGTGAGGGATACATAGCACATGACATGATCCCTTCACATGACTTCCTCTTATACTTGCATGTGGAGTTTGGTGAAGAAATTGGTGAAATTTGATGGAAAGGAGAGAAGAGAGGGTGAGACCGTGTTTGAGAAGAGAGAGGGAGGAGAGTTCACGTTTTGGATTTTTAGAGAGAGAATAAACCCACTAAAATGGAGAAAATGCTGATAAATAACCAAATATATAATCCAAAAACAGTGAGGTGTCAACAATTTAAATCCACTAAATAGGAAATGACGAAAAATGCCCCTAAATCAAGGGCAAAATTGGAAAAACTGGAGGAATTTTTTTTTCTTTTCTTGTATAGTAAGTAGATCATACAATTATTGTAGTTTTGTTTTATCTATTTAGCTTAACTCGTTTGAATTTGAATGTTTTTTTTTGAACAAACAAAAATGATATATATTAACAACAGTGATTTACCTCGCACAAGGCGTGCAAAGGGGAATCACGAAAGAGTATGTACAATCAAGGTGCTACATAGAGCACAACACTGCCAAAGTACTAGAACAGGTGAAAAAAACAATTACAAGTGGACGCCCATACAGAGGAGCGGTTGATTCCACCAGTCATGATAGCTATAAATAAATGTTGCCTGTTTCGATTTCAGCCACAAAAAAGATGTCAGTTTAACCTTTTCAATGAGAATGGAGGGAACAGATGCCTTATTGTTGAACACGCGATCATTCCGTTCCTTCCAAATTACCCAAACATAAGTAAACCAAATAATTTTAAAAAACATATGTGTGGATCGAGGCAATCCCGCCATGCTAATGAATTGGATAAAGTGTTGATGGAGGTCGCTTGATGAAACCGAGGAGATACCCAACCAAATCCATACATGAGACCAAAGATCCCCGAAAACGTTGCAATCCAAAAAAAGGTGTGTTGCTGTTTCACTGCTCCCGCACCCGGACACGCACACCGCTTCTGTATGACGAAGGACACTTCGCCGCACCAAATTATCCTTGGTAGGAAGCCTGTTGCGAAGAAGGCGCCAAACGAACACCGACACCTTGGAAGGTATAAATTTATGCCAGACGTCGATAACTTGAGACCTACCCGCCAAGTCATCCGGAGTTGTGAGAAAACGGTACGCCCCACTCACGGAATATCCATGGATAGGATCCAAACACCATCTCCAAGTATCTTCTATAGTATCCTGCAAAACAATGTTCAAAAGTAACATGGAACACTCCCGCACACTCTCCTCCTCCCACGCCATCAAGCGCCGTATCTTTTATATTCACGGAATTTGAATGTTACTACATAAGTTATTAAGTTGTTGATAAATAGACTAATAATAGAAAGTTTAAAAATTGTACCTTTATCCAGTTGGCCTCACTATGTCAAGATAACATAACATAACATATACACTCTTCTAAACTACCGAGCTATTATAATTTGATAGAAACTAATATATTTTCTTGACATCTCATAATAAAAAGGAGTATCAAGAAAGTAAATAAAAACTATCTTGTTATACCACTCAATTATTGAGAGGAACAATTCCCACTCCTTTAGTTACATCATTCGAAATCACAAACAACGACCACCATTCAAGATAACATTTTTCTTATAAAATGCAGAACATGAACCAATTGTTTGTCATACATGAAAACATTAACTAGTCTTCATATCTCATATGAATATGAGTAGCTAAATGTATTAGACTATGGTTTTATAAGCCTCCTTTTCTTCGATTTTCTTTGCATGACAATGAAGTGTAATTTACAACAAGGAATTCAATTCAGTCTCGACTAGCGAGGCACTCAGCTCGTCAAATGAGTAGTTTTAAGTTGTAAACGGTTGTCTCCTTTTCATAAGCTCGTTTTCTTAAAACGACCACCATTCAAGATAACATTTTTTTTTTATAAAATGCAAAACACCAATCAATTGTTAATCATACATGAAATTTTACGAACACTTCTACAATTTAAAATATTAACTAGTCTTCATGTCTCATACAAATATGAAAGGCTAAATAGATTGGACTATGGTTATACAAACGTCCTTTTCTTCAATTGTGCTTGTATGACAATGAAGTGTAACTTATAACAAGGTATTCAACTCAGTCTCAACTGATGAAGCACTCAACTCGTCAAATGAGCAGTTATCATTTTTTTGGACACTGAGAGCTTATGAAAGACACGAAAACACTACGAAGCATTTGAGTTTGAAGATTCATATGCTCCTGAAAATTACTCGATCTTTTTTAGTTCAGTTCAAAAACGAAACTAAATTGATTCATTTCTCGATTTTCAAATTTGATATGTTAAAAACAAAAGTTGCAACAAACACAAAAGAATCAATCAATTTAGTTTGGTCTGATTACACTTTTAAAAATTTAATTAGTTTGATCCGGTTCCAATATAATTTCAGGTTTGATCAATGAAACTGACCAGAAAAATATTAATTTTTTTAATTGCATTTTCAAGTGAATCAATTAACTAAACAATTCCAAAATGTATATCATCAATTTAGTTTGGTCTATTCAACTTTTAAAAAATGATGAAAATTGAACAAAATCAAAGTAAATTTAATTGATTTTTGACGTAAATAAAATGCTTAATTGCACTTTTGGCCCTCTAAGTATCACGAAGTTGCGATTTTGGCCCCCTAACAAAAATAATAACAATTTAGCCCCTTAAGTTTAACCCTTTTTGCAGTTTTGGCCCCCCAAGTCAATTTTGACTGGGTCAATGCATATGTGGCACCTATTGGAGATGCTTCTTCAATAGTGATTGTGTATAGGAAGAAGAGAGAGATTCAATGGTTATGACAGTGTGGCAAAAGGGTATGTGATGATGGAGGAATAATGGTTGAAAGTTTGGTATTGATGGTGAAGAACACGTTCTTCATTCATGAGAGAGGAAGAAAACTGGAGAAAAAAAATAAGGCTTAATTCCATTTTTTTTAATTAAATAAATACACATTTGACTTTTTTTTATTTTTTTTAATTAAAAATTACACACGTGGCACTCCAATAGGTGCCACATATACATTGACCCAGTTGAAATTGATTTGGGAGGCCAAAACTGCAAAAAGAGTTAAACTTAGGGGCTGAATTGTTATTATTTTTGTTAGGGGGCCAAAATCGCAACTTCGTGATACTTATGGGGTCAAAAGTGCAATTAAGCCTAAATAAAATGATAAATAATCATTAAAACTTACAAAAAAGACATCGAATTGTGAAACGGTCAACACTCTGCAACTCGCGAACCCTAGCAGCACAGCACCGTGTCTCTCCCTCTTCTCCATCTTCCTTCCTCAACTCATCGCGGTTATTTTTTCTAGTTCTTGATCTTTGTTGTGATTTTTTATTGTTCTTGATTATGCTTCTTTTGATGGGATTATTGTGAGGTTGGTGAGTTACTGAGAAAACGATAATGTATATGATTTGAATAGCATAATAATTTGAAAAAAACCACATAATTCAATGTAATTATATGTGTTAGTGTCATGTCAGTGTTGGATACAACACGTGTCCGACACCAGACACGTGTAAAATTAGATGTGTGAAGCAACAAGAAAGTAGTAATCAAATAACCTCAAACAACAACTATAGAACTAGATATAATCTAGTAACCAAATGTAAAATAAAGAGAGAAGAGAAACACACACCAAGATTTGGTCGGTTAGTTTGTTCCAGCAATGATACACGGCTGGAGGAGAAAGATCTCTCCACTTTATTGTCAATGAGTTTCTTTACAAATGATACAAAAGGGGTTACAAGAAATTAGTTTCCATAAACTTTCCATGAACAAATTGAATTTCTACTCATTTACCAATTTTTTCCCATCGGTGTCCAAAGACACTCAACCCTTAGCATCTACGTTCCCTAGAAGTTCACTCATTTGGTTTGCATTGTAGCCAATTTCCAAAATTTCATTAAATCATCAAATTTGAGTCACAATTTCAACACATAATGTAAAAGAAGAAGAGAAACACAAGAGTGATTAGGGTTAGGGTGTATAAAACTCTAAAAACACCGTCATTGACATGTCGACACTGATAAAATTTTGAGAAAATAAAATAATTCAATGTAATCACATTTGTCGATGTCGTGACACTTAGATGTGTCGGGTATCGGGAGACGCCTTCGATTAGAAGAGTCAGTGCTACATAGATAAGGGCTAGTTTGAAATGCCATGTGAGTTGTGTTTTGTATAACATGTTTCTGTTTTGGAAATACATACTTAGAGAAAAATGTGTCAGGTTCTACATAGCATTTATGTGTAGGGGGTGGTGTTATGGTTGGTCAAGCTTGATAAGGCCAGAATCAAGTTTGGATTTGGCAACTTTGAAACTGAAGCTGAGTTCTGTATCTAAAATGATTTTGGGATGGTCTGTGTTAAACTGAATCAAGGAAAGAATCAGTTAAATCACCCTGTTAATCTGCAATGTTTCAGTTGAGCTTTGATTTTTGAGGTTGTATATTGTTTTCACTCAGATAACACCTAAATAATCCTTAAAATCTCATGCCATATAGAGAAACATGTCATTGTTCGAATGTAATAATCCATTCAGTATTGCACCGAAAACTTAACATTTTTGTATATTGATGCAATTATACTTAGTTGAAAGTCGCATTGCCTTGTTATAGTAAATTGATTTCAGTGTTTACTCTTGTTTATTACGTATTGAAGTTTATAACTATCTATAGGCAAAGCAAATGATGGAGAGGGTTCAGATATATTCCGTAGTGCACCAGAAGGCAATTCAACTGACTATGTGGAGCCTTTAGCAGCAACCCTTGCAGAGCATCTGCAACAATTGGCAAGCATTCAGGTGATGCATTAGAACATGTTTTAAAATATGCAAAATCCTGTCAAGGTTGAAGTGCTTCTAAAGGCAAAATCATTTTATATTTGTCATGTTGTTTTTGATAAAGTTTTTAGGCAACTCCTAACCAACTTCACTGATCTTGTTGAAGGGATTAATGTCCTTAATGATTTTGACATTAATTAGGTGATTGGTCTACTTGGAACTTGTATATACAGAAAGTTACATTGATTTGGTGGAAACTTTACTTTTGTTTTGGGGTGTTGTTTATGTGAGTATACAAATAATTTTGTTTATAGATCTTTTATGCATGTGTTGCTTGAGGGATTCAAATTTTTTGCTTTATATGGCTTGTCTCAGTATTTGTCGACAGTACCTTCTTTTAAGTTGCAAACAAACTTTATTTGCCCTTTGTTAGCAGATGGTCGTATAAAATTGTTATTATTACTACTAGGCGTTTGGGTAAACTAAGCATTTAAGCAAAAAATGCTTATCGTTTAAGCACTTATGTATTGCAAAATGAAAGAGGTGATGTGTTTAAACTGCTTATTGTGGAGGTTACTGAAATAAGGTAAAAACAACTTGGTGAGAGTCCCACGACATATAGTAATATGGCCAAAGTAGTGCTTACAAGGTTGTGGATATCCATCACTTTACAAACTGATTTTGTAGGGTTGAGTTTAAGATAGCTTTTAAACATGTTATAAGCTATTCCAAACATTCCCTTAGTGTTATTTACATGTGGCTTATTTGTTAATGCAAGTAGATAAGTAAAATGCTGATAGGGACTTTGGTGTTATCGGAGGCCTAGATCTAACATCATATGAGATTCTTGCTGTAGTATTTAAGTGGCTTGGTTCTTCTTGACAGCTGGCTTTTAGGGAGATTTCTCTAAGTGCTCTTAACTACTTATCAAATGGTATCAGAGAGACTAGTTTCCAATGTCTCACAAAGGGCTACCTCTAGAAGGGCTAACTGGAAAGTTCAAGTAAAGCTTCGTTGTGCAGCCGGATTCGCAAGTGCTTGAATACTTGTCAAATAACTAGTTAACTTTTCCTATGAGATATGTATAAAGCAATTAAACCTTGTGCTATGCAGGAGTTATATTGCTTTTATCAATTACCTGCTGGTTCTACAGATAAATATTGATATATAGTTGAATGTGTCATTGCTCTATTCACAGTCAGGGTTTAGTATCATATACAGAGTTGACCATTAGTAACTGTTCATATACTCGAAAGATTAATTGATCCTGGTCTTGGAATTTCACATTGTTGCATTTTTTATATGCAGGTGCTTATTAACCCTAACAATTCAGAAGTCCATATCAGAGCATACAGAAAAGGCGAATTGCTTGACCTCCAAACAAAAAATCTTTTTGATAGGAAATTTTTGGAGCCTCCTTCAAGTAACAAAGTGTCAAGTTCAGAAAGTGATTAAAGAGTAAGTAAATATTTGATGCCCTTCCTTTTTTTGGATTAAAAATTGGGATATTTGTTGCTATGTTTATTTACCTCCATATTTGCATCGATAGCAATATCTTTACATTCCATACCAGTTTTAATTATATTCGATGTAAATGACGATGATGATAGAAATTATTCAATTTTTTAAATACTTTTCATCTTGGTGCAGGCTGTTGAAGTTGTATGATTTTTATGGTGTATTCAATGTTACGCAAAAATATCTCGAGGATTCCTTGTATATAAATATAAATTATTAAAAAAGAAAAGAACGGGCAGAGTGACAGCAGGGAGTCAGGGACAGATGACGGAGACTTGAAGAAAACGTGTGTGATGATGGATGATAACACGATTGACTGGCTAAATCTTCCTCGAGAATTATGGTTAGTTATTATATCCAAGAATTTGAATACATTCGATGTTCTTCGGTTCCGTAGTGTCTGTGCTTTATTGCACTCTATTCTTCCCCCTCCTTTTCCTTCTCCTTCTCATACACTTCGCATTCAAGATGGTAAGTTTTTGTTGTTCACCGAAACCAAAATATTTCGCCTACAACCATTATCGCCAACTTGTTCTTCTAATAAAGGGTGGATCGTAAAGGTTGAAAAATCAAAATCTGACAAACTTCATCACTTAGATGTTGTCACTAACACTCATATCTCACACACATTCCCTTCTAATGTGTTAGATCTCATGAACTTGCGAGTTAAGGAATTGTTTCAAGCATATACTCTCAATTTTTCTAGAGATGGAGATGATTTAATTGCATTTGAGCCCGCTAATGATGTTTATAAAGTAGTGTTGTTTTCTGTTGAGGGTCTCGATCAGATGGTCTTTGCTCTTTATAAAGATGGAAAATTGCGAGTTTCCAATATTGGATATAACAATTTGGTTATAGTGGATGATGGGAATATAATCTATAATGATATAATCCTGTATATGGGGAAGGTTTATGTTGTGGATAAAAGTGGAATTATTTTCTGGATCAATTGTTCATCCTTTAAGTTGGTTCAGTGTTCACCCTCCTTAAGTGATGATCGTAGCACGAAGCGTTTGGTGGAGTCGCGTGGAAGTCTTTTTGTGGTTGAAATGTATTCTAGAAAAACTAGTGTGAATACCTGGAAATTACTCATGGATATCAGTGTTTTAAACGTTGATGGAGAATCAAGTAGATGGCTTCGTGTAACAGACTTGGGTGATAATCTGTTTGTTTTGGGTAAAGACTTAAACTTTTCATTGTCTGCTAATGATTATTATGGATTGGAAAGAAATTGCATCTACTTCTGTCTTGTAGGCAGGACTACTTGTTACAGCTTGAATAATTCAGGATTTAAGTCTGTTGATGATATTTTTTGGCCTTGTCCAACTTTGTTCAATTCTGACAGTGTATCAGATCCAATAAACATTTAGTGTGCTGCAGATCATGAGACCTAGTGAGTAAGGTGGATATGACCAACTCTTCATCCTCTGGCATCCGTTCTTAGTCAGTTATGATCTATCCTTGGACTGCAAGCAATGTATATATTTTGCAGTGGTGTATTGAATGATTTAGATCTTGAAGAAAACCCACTTTATTTTCTTGCACTGTGTTGTGACATACACTGTCCCTTTTCTGAATATGATTTGGTGATTTCCAGTACTTTGTGCACATTGATTGATTGGTGGAATATGATTTTTTGATTTTATGACTCTATTATTTGTTTGTTTAGCATAATCATATATATACTCAAGGAAAAATAGTGTTCTTATCACTCCTTATGCTATTTATTGATGATTATGTATCTAGGTATCATATTTTTCAATTTTCTCTAATCCTCAACTATAAATGTTAAGTATCAAATGTTTAATTAATTCAAGTTAAAAATGAATCATTGAAATAACTTAACTTTGAATCATTATTAGTCTGGTGTAAGATGTCTCTTAACCAAATTAAAGATTTTTTTTTAAACTTCAAATTCAACCTTCTCCTAAAATTCAGAGGGATAAAGACGAAACAAACTATTAATAAAGTGACTAATTTTGTTCAAGAATCTAAATATTGTTACTCTTAAAGTGCACTTAACCATGTTCAGTGGTGTCGTGGATGTTCTTTTTTCTTATTAGTATATGAATCGACCACTTGCGTATCATGAGGTTTACAACACCGTGTATCAACCACTTACGTGTCATCATCGATGATTTAAAGGTAGAATGCATGTTGGTTTGTCTATTATCTTATCTAAATAAAAATATCAATAACGTAATGCTTTCTAACATGACACAAAACAATGTCAGGTTAGAAGAGATTGTATATGCACACTCCAATAATAAGACATACTAATATAAGATCTGTGTAAAAGACTCAATTCGTCCTCTTTCATGTATCATATTTAGGTCACTGCAGCTATTAAATTGGTTAAATATGTGCACATAGCAATGGGATGGCCATTGGCCATTGCCCTACGTATAAACAAACTAAAGAGCACAAATAAATTAGCACCAAAATTGGAGATAGAATCTTGAAAGGATGGTTCTTTTCTTAAATGAACAATTACAATCAACTTCTCAATGTAAACTTTAACTTGCAAAGCAACTAAAAAGAGGAAGAACAACTCCATTGCAAATTTAGTAACTATCAAGTGAAATTATTTTTACAACATAACTTAGTAAAAGAGATAGCTCCGAAATAAGTGAAATTATTTTTACAACATAACCTTGTAAAAGAGATAACTCGGAAATTATTTTTAACCTTGTACTTCTATCAAGTGAAATTGGCAACTAAGTTGAAAGAAAAGTTGTAGTGAAACAAGTTTTGTATCATGCACAAGTTAACTTCATCATTGGATCAATAAAATTCACTGTTAAATTAAATGAGATATGACAAGACTTATGGATCCAATGATGAAAAACACACTTGTGCATGGTGCTAACACTTGATGGAAAAAATATTACATTCATACATATTAATAACAGAAGGTCTACAACTAGAACCCGGGACCAAAGATTTTTGATGTCTTAGGAACAACAAAACTGTAGCAGTCCATAGTTAACCTATCCAAAGTTCCATATTTAAACTATGATACTGCTGCAAAGTATCAGTGACACACCCTTTGATATATATAATTCAGGTCTTGTTCAAAACAAAATAAAAAAAGTGACACATGCTTTGATTGGACAATAAAATCATCACAGCATTCCTTCACCATCACTTCTCTCATATCTAACTATTATACTACATGAAACTATGTTATCTTATGCTATTCATAAAATAACAATATGTCTCATCTTCCAAATGCCACATTCACAAAAGATGTATAACCCAACAGAATTCTCATCAAAATGAACACTGTCCTAGATTACCAAGTTCAATGCTTGATAATCTTGTGATACATAATCTATGATATCCTATCAAAAGAAAAAACTAGGGTATGTTACATAAGGCAAACCAAAAATCATTCACAGATCAATCTTAGAATTAACTAACTGACACATATGAGTATAACTATAAAAACTTGTAGATACCACTCATCTTACATATGCGTATATGCTTAGGTTGGAGATAAATTGCACACACATATCATAAACATACAAGCTTCATCATATATTTCCCTCCACCCTAAATCTATCATCCACTTTCAAACAAAAATATTATCAAGTGAACTACAATTTTCATAAGCTAATATACAGGTTCATATGTCATATATATGGACTTCAAAATAACTAAAGATCCAAGTCATGTAAAAAAAAAAATCACGAAGATGAAAAGGTGAAGATTACTAATTCCTACTTCTTTCCTATGCTTTGATGATACTAGTACATTATCATAATCTAGTACAAACCGTCCTATCCATTGATCTCAAAGCTCAATTTCACTTAGCTTATCCTCATCCTCAGATAACAAATCATCCCCCACCCATCAACCTCACGATCAATGTCTCGATTAGTTGATCTTCACCGTCACATAACAAAAAACATCACGCTTCCTCTTCCCCTTACGCTTCCTCTTCCTCCTTCATCTTCCTCTGCCTCTCTATCTCCAGACCTATAACTCAAAAAGTATCCATCAGACTAAAAATGAAACAACAAAACGTAAAATTAAAACACATGAAAAAATGAATGCATAATAATTATGGTTAAAAGTGGAGCCATATCTATCTATAGGTGCAATAAATTTGTACAAGTTTGTCACTTGCTCATAAAGCTCTTTCCCGTGTCCCACCTTCCACTTTGTTTTATCAGTTATTTCTTAGAAAATCAATGTCATTGTCTGTTTCATTTGAGTTTAACTTTCTGTGTACTATGCAAGAGAGAACAAAGCTTCTTGTATGAAAATCATCTTCTAGCATAGAATTATTATAAAATCAAAACAAACTCATTCAATCATTCTCCAATATAATAATTAACCTAAGGCATCCTCTAAAACATTCACACATGTTATTATAACATGACAAGGATTATAAAGCAACATACACGAATAGCCATTGTAAACGGTAGAGGAGAACTTACTTCCAAGGAGTCGGAACTAAGCTTTCGACGTAATCAATGGCAGAGAACCAATGAATTTTGTTGGAAATTCTAGCTCTATCTGCTCTCGTATCCCTCTAACTGTAGATAATTGCTGCCTCATCTTCCTCATTTGTTAATATCATTGTATCTCTACTCTTAGAAATGTATAATGGCACCAATGGAGACTCATCCAAGTATTGAACATCAATCGGAAGGTTACGCATTTGAAGATCAACGTATCGAATTCTAAACAACTGAGTCCAAGACTCTTGAACTCCAAACTCCTTCATTTGCCATAATACAAATTCAGTTTTCCTAAAATCATGCGAAAAGCAAAGGCAATCCAAGAGAACCCGAAGATTTGGCTCGGCACATGGCACCTCATCAAAACCCTTCGGAAGCAACAATTGCGTGTATGTCTCAGTGGAAAGATCAAGCGAGACAATGTGAAAAAAGTTAATATGAGGAGTCGAAGGTTTTAACGATCCTCCAACCGCACTTAAATCTTTGCTAAGAGTCACCCAATTAATAGTACCACTCAAATGCAACCCATCATCACAAATAAAATGAGACGAAATATTTCTCCAACATTCATCATTATCATCATCACTCAAATCGAAAACTCTCACATTACTTTTCCATAAACCACGATTCTGGATAGTTTGAAGTGCCACTAGCTTATAAGTATCTGTTAAGCAATCACAACCAAAAGTGAATCTGAAAATGCTACTACCAAATAGAGAGATGTTTGTTTTCGCGAAAAAACCCTAATTCTTCAGAGATTGTTCTCGTTGCAGGGTTCCAAATACGGAACTTGAATTTCACATGCATAGTTGATTCAGTTTTGAAAAGCAAACAGATTAATCCATTGCAAGAACCAACGAGGAACGGGTAAAGATAGTACATTGTTGATGGAGTATTGTTTTAGAGAAGGTGTGAGTATGAAACTAGGGTTTTGTGATGATTTGTTGAGGTGGATTTTGATGAAAGATGGAGAAGTTATGAGAGTGTTCCATGATTTTGATACAAGCTTGAACTGTGTGATTGTTTTCACGGGAAGGTAAGATAGGATTTCAGCGATGAGATCGGAAGGAATCACCACCGGCAGCAAATAATTTGAGACAAATAAAAAGTATTAAAGAAAAGAAAATTTAATTGATTTTTGACGTAGATAAAATGATAATTAACTGTTAGTCTTTATTGAGAAGCTTTTATGAATTTTGTCTTGTGAATTCTCTCATAAGCACTCAACACTCTGCAACTGCAACTCGCGAACCCTAGCAGCACCGTGCTTCTCCTCTTCTCCATCTCCCTTCTTCAACTCATTGCAGTTACTGTCCATTATTTTGTTGTCATTTTTTTTCTTGTTCTTGATCTTTGCTGTGAGTTTTGTCTTTGTTCTTGTTGCTTCTTCTTGATTATGCTTCTTTCGATGTGATTATTGTGAGGTTGGTGAGTTATTGATAAAAGCAAAACGAGAATGTAAATGATTTGAATAGCATAATGTTGTGAAGCAAGAAGGAAGAAGCAACCAATAATCAAATAACCTCAAACAACGGCAACAATAGAACTTAACCAAGTGAAACAAATAAATCACAAACAAATTAAAACCAAAACATAAAAGATAAAATAGAAGAGAAACAAACACACCAAGATTTGGTCGGTCAGTTCGGTCCATCATTTAATATACATCTTGAGATGAAAGATCTCTCAACTTTATTGTCAATAAGTTTCTTTACAAAAGATACAAAATAGGTTACAACAAATTAGTTTCAATAAGCTTTTCATGAACAAATTGAATTTCGCTGCCAAATTGCCTCAAGATTTGCATTGTAGCCAATTTTCAAAATTTCATCAAATCATCAATTTTGAGTCACAATTTCAACACATAATGTAGAACAAGAAGAGAAGCACAAAAGAGATTAGGGAGTATGAACCTCAAACACCGACACTAACACGTTGACTCCGATAAAATTTTGAGAAAATAACATAATTCAATGTAATCACATTTTTCGATGTTGTGACATTAAGACATGTCGGACATCGGGACACGTCTTCGATCAGAAGAGTCGGTGCTACATAGATAAGGGCTAGTTTGAAAATGCATGTGAATTGTGTTTTGTATAACATGCTTGTGTTTTGGAAATACATACTTAGAAAAAATATGTGTCATGTGCTACATAGCATTTATGTGTAGGGAGTGGTGTTATGGTTTGTCAAGCTTGATAAAGCCAGAATCAAGTTTGTCAAGCATTTAAGTATGTTGATGATATTTTTTGGCCTTGTCCAACTTTGTTCAATTCTGACAGTATATCAGATCCAGTAAACATTTAGTGTGCTGCAGATCATAAGCCCTAGTGAGTAAGGTGGATATGACCAACTCTGCATCCTTTGGCATCCGTTCTTAGTCAGTTTTTATCTATCCTTAGACTGCAAGTAACTTATCTATTTGCAGTTGTGTATTTAAATGATTTAGGTCTTGTAAAAAACCAACTTTATTCTCTTGTACCGTGTTGTGACATACATTGTTCTTTTTCTGAATAAGGTTTGGTGATTTCCAGTACTTTGTGCACATTGATTGATTAGTGGAATATGATTTTTTGATTTTATGACTCTATTATTTGTTTGTTTAGCATAATCATATAGCAATAGCAGAACCAAAAATTGGGACTAAATCGTCTTTTCTTTATTGATATGGCATGGTAAATGGATGGACAAGGAATTTTACTATTTTTGAGCTATGATGGGCATTGAGCAATTTTGTTCGAGAATCTAAATATTGTTACACTTAAAGTGCACTTAACCATGTTCAATGGTGTCATGGATCTTCTTTTTTCTTATTAGTATGAATCAAACTCCATATCATGAGGGTTACAACACCGTGTATCAACCACGTGCGTATCATCATCGATGATTTAAAGGTAGAATATATGTTGGTTTGTCTATTATCTTATCTAAAAATATCATGTAATACTTTATAACATGACACAAAGCAATGTCGGGTTAGAAGAGATTGTATAAGCACATTCCGATAATAAGACATACTAATATAATATCTGTGTAAAAGATTCAATCCGTCCTCTTTCATGAATCATATTAAGGCCACTGCAGCTTTTTTTAATTGTCCGAAGAAATAACTCGGAAATTATTTTTACCTTGTACTTCTATCAAGTCAAATTGGCAACTAAGTTGAAAGAAAAGTTGTAAAATAAGAGGATGCATTGTATGACAATTCTATGGTGTACGAGTGAGACAAATTTTGTTTCATGTACAAGTTAATTTTCACCATTAGATCAATAAAATTTACTATTAAATTAAAGGCTTAATAGCAGTTTTAACCCCCTTACTTTTCCAAAGTTGCAATTTTTGCCCCTTAAGAAAAAAAACTACAAAACCGCCTCCTAAGTTTTGCATTTGTGGCAGTTTTAATCCCCAAAGTCAATTTTGACTCGGTCTACGCTGACGTGGCACCTAAGTGAAGTGCCACAATGGATGCGCCACCGCCACCGTCATCGGTGGTAGTGTGAATACTTCATAGGATGTCTTAGGTTGATTATTAATTGGGTAATGATTATCTATTGGTTGTTCAATCTACTGAATTGCACGAGATTGTTTTGATTTTATATATATCAATTATAAGCTAGTTGTTCCCTCTTGTATATTACACAAAAAGTTAAACACAAATGAAAAAGACAATGACATTGATTTTGTAAGAAAACAAAGTGGAAGGCGGGACACAGGAAAGAGTTTTATGGCTGCACTTTTAACCATAATCATTAAGCATTCATGTTTTCATCTGTGTTTTAATTTTATGTTTTGTTGCTTCATTTTTAGTCTGCTGGATAATTTTGTTTGTACTAATGTTATTGTAATGAATGTCATTCATTGTAAGCATCTTATATTTGCCAGTCATTGGATTTTGTCTATGCTTAAAACTGAGATCATATTTTGGAAGCTTGAATGGACCGTGATTATTATAGGTTCCTTCTCATGTGTGATTGTAGTGCTACTTTTCCAGTTACTCCACTTGGGAAGGTGCATATCTGAAACTCACCAGATGTGTGTTACTCCAACACAAGCACATTCGTAATCAGCAAAGTTGACAGAATTTAGAGAAAATGTTGTAGGTTTGAGAATTAAACAAACTGGTCGAGGTTCATAGATAGGAAGCTAGGTGGATTGGAAGCCACTTCAATGACACAATTGTTGAAGGGCTTTTGTGATACTATCTATCTATGCAATGGTTATCAATATGTTAAGACACCCATTTTCTTTTAGGAAGAGTTGAAGATTAAAGTCATTCCAATGACACAAATTATGATACTATCTATGCACTGACAGTTTGAACCGGATTCAAACTGTATTGAACTGACCATGCGCACCTTCATCGACCGTTGAAGATGATTCAAAATGAATAAATCATTGCATACTCGCTCCTTAATGTTGTTGGATAGGCACAATTTCTCTCCATTCGAGATCATATTATAGCATAGTACGAAATGAGGTGTGTTATTTGAACAACCATTTGAGTGACAACTTTTGTGACAGCCACTAATTTACAAAGGAAAGTAGATAGTGACACGGAGATCAGAGTAATAGAGAGAGAAAGTAAAAAAATAAAGTGAGTATGAGAGATAAAGTTGTCACATAGGTTGTCACAAAATGGTTGTCAAAATATCATTTCTCATACAAAATATTCTAACTTATAAATGAAAGTTAGAGATCATATTACTAAACGGAGGGGAAATAGAAAAAGATAAAAACCATTGAAGTCAAGTTGTGTGGTTGGAACGAAGAACTTCAATGTTTTATGCAACATGAAAGTACCGTTCAAGTTGAAGGGAAACTTTTATCGAACACTTGTAACATCGACAATGTTCTATGAGGCAGAGTGTTGGGCCGTTAAGAATCAACACAAGAATAAATTAAGTGTAGCAGATATGATGGTATTGTGTTGGATGTGTGACAAGATTAGACGAAATAGAATTAGAAATAACAATATTAAAGAGAGAGTTGGAGTAGCATCTATAACAAAAAAGATTGTGAAAATATATTTTAGTTGGTTGAACATATGGAGAGAAGATTTGTAGATTGTGTAGTAAGGAGTTTTCAAACCTAAAAAAAACATAGAGAGAAGACATATATAGAGTGTTGGGCTGAGACAAACCCAAAAAAAAAACTATAAGAGATATTATAAAGGAAGAGGTAGAGATTAATGAGTTTAACGTAAATATGGCTAATGATAAAACAATATGGCATCGTTTGATCCATGTAGTTGACTTCACTTGATGAGATAAAACTTGGTTGTTTTTACTATTGTATGCACAATATGTTATAATTGATTATGGTTAAGTTTTTTTTCTTTCAAAGAGTCTAGCGACAAAAATTACGCACACTAAGAACATAGAAGTGGAGAATTGTGTAGTGTATCTAATATGAGTTTAAAGTCTCACATTTGATGAAAATTGAAAAAGTAGACGTTGGATAACATATAAAAAAAAAACTCATAAACTCAATGCCTTAAAATCTTAGTTAAAAATGTAATGTTAAATTCTTCGTGGTTATTCTTAACTCAATACGATGATCTCTGAACTCTCCTCATAACCCAACAAATTGTTGATACGTCCCAACCTATTAAAAAAAATTACTCTTATAAAACAGTGACCAGTGTTGCCAAAGTGATGATCTATGACAATATGTAAATAATTAAGTAACTTCTATTTGAGCTTTGAGATATGTTCTAGATAATTAAAATCTTGTGGTTTTTTGCAGTAATTTTTTTTTTTAAAGATGCAGTAATAATTTAAATCTTGTTATTCAACAATATAATAACATCACCTATATATACGAGTGTCAAGTCAACCATTGTGTATTTATTGAACTAAGGATGAGCTGGGTAATAAACCTACCATATATTAAGAGTGACAATCTCTTCTACAAACTGTTTATCATTCAAAAAACTGAAAATTAAAACTTTGTTTGGTGAGTAATTAAACTAGAATGGGAGCATGTGGAGACTTATCATGTCAAAAAAAGAACGAAAGGTGAGGTTGGTCTCTGACAAATCCAATTAATATTGACCCCAGCTAGTTCCTATTTTTGTATTATTCATAAATCAACATCAGCAAAAAGAGCTTATTGAAAATATCACATCTTAAAATGGTCCACATTTTTTCAATGAATTTGTATATCATGTATGTGGATATATGGCTAGCCAACATTTCCCTTGCATAATCAATTAATGCCACCCTTTTGTGTGCCTGATTTCTGCCATTCAACTTGGCATTGGCCCCATCAAAACCTAAATCTCTTTCATATTCTCTTTTTCCACACACATTTAGTTTTGTTTCTTTGTGTACGTCTCGTATATGCTTTTAAGACAACAACTTCATGCAACATGGACAAGTTATAAATCCTAATATAGATGTTTAATTTCTAAGATTAAGGATATAGTTAATAAATTAATAACAACTTTTAATAGTTGGCAACCTTGGTTGTGAAAGATGCTCGTAACTCTTCCACCACCATGTTGAATTTTGTAATATTGATTTTGATTAAAAATAAGTTGAAAACAAATTGATTTATATGTAAATACATTCACATAAAACTGTGTTAATTAAACAGTAAATTTCAATTCAATGCTAAAAATCAAATTTAGAAACAAAAACTCAAAATTCTAACTTCAAGTTAAAACTAATTTTAAAAATAAAAATTAACTCCACTAGTATTCAATTTATGTCTCTCCTAAAGTGAAGCTAATTGAATTGAGAAATAGTTTTCTTTCAAGTCTCATCTTCTTTTTTTACAAACCTTCAAGCATCACCTATATATATATATATGTGCGCGCGCGCGTGAGAGAATCTCACTAATTAAGATGGTGGCAACTAATCATCTATGAATAATGTTAAGTCATACTCCCTCCGGTCTCAAATATAAGAAAATATTCCTTTTTTAGGTTCATTTAGTAGTTAATGTATCTGGTCTACATTGTAAAGCAGATTCATTAATTATTCAATGAACCTAAAAAATGAATTTTTTCTTATATTTGAGACCGGAGGGAGTATGTCCTAACATAACAAGTAAAAACAACGAAATTACTAGGTCAGACGTCGTAATCGGAATTCAAACTCTGTCTTCTCCACTTACGTATGAGTTCTCAAGTGACTATATTCATTTCCTCTATTATAAAAAAAGGATATAATGTTAAGAGGCTGAGAATTAGTTCAATTCTATTCAATTAAAAATATTATTATTTGTTATTTCAAAAAGTAAAAATAAAATAAGACAAAAAGTAAATGATGAATCTTATAAAAAAAGAAGGTAAATGATCATTGAAGGAAAAATGATTGGTACATTTTTCTAGAACAAGAAGTCGCACATTTTTCTAAAGCAAGAAGTCGCACATTTTTCATGCCATATAACATATATGATATGATATGATTAAAGCAACCAACATTAAAGAAACTGCAAAACCTGCTAAAAATACAGTAATTTAAATGTAACAAAATGATGGAAAAGGACCCGTATAAAAGACGTATATATTAACGTATAGGCCAGATTAGCGTATCTATCTCTAGCTACTATTATAAGCTTCATTTTTATTTGGATTATAGTATATCCATAAATAGCATATCTACTCATTATATTACCCATAAGAAAACAAAGTTATATCATCCACAATTTTCATGTGAACATTAATAGAACATGTATGCAAAAGCTGTTTGAGGGAAAGATCCAAATTATTGGACACCTAAAAATGGTCACATGTAGTAAAAAGACGACACAAACCGTTGGTTGAGAGGTCATATATCTTAAAAAAGTGCTCATAAATATGACATATCATATACATTTAATTATGCAAACAAATAAGATCTATATATTTAGACAAATTCTAATATATCATCTTCCAAAAAAAATATTCCAATATATCATGGGAACCGGTATTTAAAATTTGTCCGAAATTCTAACAACGGTCAACATCATTTTAAAAGTAGAATTTCACGGTCTTTCTTATCATAAAGTCTGAGATAATAGATACCTATCGTTAATTTGAAAAAAAACTATAGAGAAAACAATTATGCATTTTTCAAATTTCAACTCATATTTATTTTATATTATCAATTGAATAATTCTCTCAATTTTGACGAGAACAAAAAAAATCGTGAACTTCTATTTTTAAATTGAAAGCAATATCTATCAATGGTGAACCACTTGTCAAGATAGTGTATCAAACAACTTGTTTGTTTATTAGCCTTTTGTATTTGTAGACAAATAAGCAATCATAATAATGCAATCATATTTAAATTTGATTGATAAATTGATGAAATCTAAAATCTAAAAAGAGTAGTACATGAATAGAATATGAGAAGACACGTACACCACACATACTTATTTGGTACTATAGGCATTTGACTGTATATAAATATGAAGATAAGGATATGATGGAAATGAAGCTTAACCAAAGAGTCTGAAAAAGGAATATGCCAAATTCAATAGGGTCATTCTATCATGAAAGTAGCTATCATTTTTCGTCTGAATTAAGTTAAAATCATTCATAAGGAGTAATATATAAACTTTTTATTAATAGACTTATTTTTTTAAAACTCAATATTTGATTTAAGAACCGACTAATCTGACACGATCATCCCTACCGTCCACTACTAGTTTTGAAACTTCGTTTAATCAATTATTGTATGAATATTTTGTTTTTGAAGTTCCACATGTTAATCAATTATTCTATGTCTTTCCCTAAACCGTTAAGTCACCTTATCAGTCCAATTATATTGTATGGATATGTACATATTGCTCTATATGTGCATATTTTCCTTGAGTTTCTCAAATTATAGTGATTTGAATCCAAGATTTGGTTGAAACTATATCATGTTTTGGAAGTTTAAACTAGTATTAGTTTCTGTAAGATATTAATGCACGAGAGTTCAACCGAAATAATATTTTGAATTGTATCATTGAAATAAAAAGTTCACATTATTCTTTATGTAGGAAGCCACCATAATTAAGATTTTTGGCACCCAAGTGGCTGTACAAAACATCTTCATTGTGATATTTAAGTTGCGCATCATAAAACTCTTCATTTATGCATTAAAAAAAATAGAAGAAATAATTTATGAGATATGTTATTTGAGGAACTATTTTTTAGACAACTTATAGAACAACTAAAGATATACAAAGAAATATATGTATTAACATAAAAACTAAAATAACAAAGAGAGTAAAAACATAACAACAGTATTAGAGATAGTTGTTTCAAAAGCTATATAAAATGATTGTATAAATATTATTCATCATAATTTATAAACAACTCAAGTATGCAAACAAGTGGTTATTTATACCGTTGGTGTCTACTTGATGAGAAGAGACACCTCTTCATAAAGACATATGGTTCTTGTATTGATTCATATTCAATCATGAAGGAATATACTCTATTAATTTCACTACTAGGAGATAAGATTAATTGATGACCATACTTATAGAGGAAAAACATTTGATATTTGTCACTAATTTCTTGACCTCTAAATTTAGTAGGGGAATTAGAGAGATTACATGCTCCCCTTTGCTAAATTTATGTTGCTAATTTAATATTTTTTGAAGTTTAATTTTCAAATCCATGAAGAGACCTTTTTTAAAATAAGACCATAAGAACCCAACATTATGCAAAATTAGCATAGCAGGCATTGCACACTTGCCTCCATGCGTTTGTGTTTACATTTTCATCTGAAATTTTAAGGTTTTTTAAATATATGAATCATTTCTATTATATATAATTTCTTTAGTATACTTTTAAAAAAAAATGGAAGGAGAAATTATTATTAATAACATTATATTAATAACTATTTTACAATTGCTCTAATAAAATTTGAATCATGTCCTTGAAGATTATAAGTCAAGTTCTTACGATTCCTACTTAACTGCATCTTCTAGACGAGATTATTAGTATATGAATCACCTCTCGCATATTCTTTTATTTAGGTAATTTTTAGTCGATGTGAAACTATTGCTCACTCTTATTCCACTATATTTTAAAATTCTTTAGAGTAGGCATGTATGTTGTAAGCCTAGACGGCTACCTTTCCAACCCTAGTGATAGTGGAATCCAAAATCTTCACAATACACAATCCAACTTTGCTTTTAACCGATGGAAAAAAAAACTTTATGTTATAAAAAATCAGGAAGTGAACAAAAAAATTACCCAATCATGTGATTTTTTTGGCATCAGCTGTCTCTATTATATGTTGAGTTATTGACACTGCAAAGCACTACAGTACAAGCAACCAAAAGAGCTTGTTCCAGTTGTAAACTTTTCATAATTATAATATAAAACACGTTCTTACTAAATTAAGTCCATATATTGAAACATAATACTATATTGGGTAGGGTAGGTAAAGATGTTGATGACTTGCTAGTAAATTAATTACAAGCAAAATGTAAAATTTTATGGTTGAAAAGCAATTCCACTCGTATGAGTGTGTAGTAGTAACATGATTTTATAAAGCTGATTTGGTGACTTTACTGGAAAGTTAAGGAGCAGACCCATAAAAATGTTAAGGGTTCAATCCTCACTCAACATAATATTAACATTGATTGTTTAAAAAAAACAAAAATAAGTTTTATGCTAACTTTTATTAACATTGATCGTCTTAAAAAAAACTAAAATAAGTTTGGGTAAATTACATTTTTGGTCCCTTAACTATTTAATTAGTATCGCTTCGGTCTCTTAATTAAAATTTGATTTATTTTGGTATCTTAACTTTCTCTCCTTACACATTTTGCTCTTTTCCGTTAGTTTTAATTCAAAAACATTAGGTTTTCTTCATCTTCTTCTCCTCTTCTTCATCTTCATATCATCTCTGTCGCGTCATTTTTCGGAGATCAAGGCTATTTGATTAGCGTTTGACTCACTATTTTATTTTACGACTGAATATTTAATTATTTAAGAAAAGGGGGAAAAAGTTCAAACTACCCCATATTGAAAAGATTTTGGGTTCGGGGGTTAGTTACACAAAGGGAAGGTATTAGCACCCTTTATGTCCGTAGTACTCTACGGGAACCTCTTGGTTTTATTTAACGTTTTGTGCTATCATCTTGCTTGTTTTGAAAAAAGGAATTAAAGTGGTAAAGGAAAAAAGAGACCTATTTATCTACATTTTTTATTGATTTGGAAGGACGAGCGTCCTTTGCCTACGTACCCGTGAGGGATCAAAACCTCGTAGTTCGGGGTAGAAATTGACGTTTGATTTGTTGTGTGTTTTTTATTAGTTTTGAAAAAGGTTTTAAAATGAAAAGCCAAGTGGCAAATATGAATTGGTTTGTATTTTTTATATTAAAAGATGAGTCAAAGTATGATTAAATGGATTGGAAGTTTGATTAAGAAAGAAATAAAAAGAACGATCACTCGATTTTGGATCAAGGTTTATTATGAAGATGATTTTTTTGTGATTTTTGTTATTTGAATGTTTTTGTTGTTTTTTTTTTGAATATTAATTAAAACATAAAATAAAACTAACGTAACAAGAAAATAAAAGTACGAGGAATTTCCATAGTGATGTTGGATCACCATGAAAACCCTTTTCTAACCTAATATTTTTTGCATTTTTTTAATATATAAAATAAAATAAAAGAAAGGGACAACCGAAGGGAAAAAATTACCGAAGGGACAAAATTCTGAAGGGACAAAATTACCGAAGGGGCAAAATTCCGAAGGGACTTTTTCCGAAGGGACAGAAAAAAGAGGGAGAAGAAAAGAATAGCTCGTCAACACAAGCTAAATGAGGGAGAAGAGAGAAAAGTTCTTTGACAACTCAAGAGAACTTTTGGTGTGTGAAAT
>Ga0228710_1003793_pt1 | contig 23961 bp, 12 predicted proteins | sample MedpolnodulmetaG_FD_177995 | JGI IMG/M metagenome (GOLD analysis project Ga0228710, IMG submission 177995) | Root nodule microbial communities from Medicago polymorpha collected in Santa Monica, California, United States - pink nodules | ecosystem: Host-associated > Plants > Roots > Nodule...
TATTTATCGTATCTAAATGCAGGTTTATCAGCTATCAATTGGTGCTGCATGTGAACTCTCTTGGCCTTCTGATAGAATCATCATACAAATTCTTGATGATTCAACTGACCCAACAATCAAGGTATATATGCTTTTCAAAAAAAAAATTAAGGTATATATGCTACAAAACCAATTTGTTTCCCTTCTTTCTAATCAAGGTATATAATTAGGATCCTAGAATCCAATAGACACCCTAAGTTATTCCTATATATGGCTTAGACCCTCCGGTTTCGTTATGAAATAATTCTCAAATTAGCATCGACTCATACGATTATTTTAAATGTTTTATACCAAAATTAAGCTACTTCTCAAATGAACAACTCCAACGAGCTCGAATTCCTGGATTAAAAAAACAAACTCGAATTCTTTTCTTGGGGAAGAATCATGTTAAATAGTATAGGCGTCAAAGTTAGAGATGTGTTTTTATTTTTTGTTTCTAACTCAATTTTAAAGTAGTGTTAACAGTTATTACTAGTAAATGATATGACTAATGATGGGATAAATTTGTATTAAAGGTGATTGTGAATGATTGTGGCAAGTGAACAAAAAATATTGCAGGAGTTGGTACAGGAAGAATGCCTAAAATGGGGAAGCAAAGGTGTGAACATAAAGTATGAAGTTAGGGACAATAGAAATGGATACAAAGCAGGTGCTCTAAAGGAGGGAATGAAACATAGCCATGTCCTACAATGTGAATATGTTGCCATCTTTGATGCTGATTTTCAACCTGAACCTGATTTTCTTTGCCAAACCATTCCATTCCTTGTCAATAATCCTGATATAGGTCTCGTTCAGGCTCGCTGGAAGTTTGGTAATTTCTCTTTTTCCCTTAATTCTTCTAGAATCGCATTAACCTATTAGTTGCGGCATAGCATATAGCGGTGATATATTTAGTGCATGCTTGAATTAACATTAATTGTGATTTTGTTGAAGCTTTAAAATATTTTTTCCTAAAACATGGTGACAAACGTGATTCGGACAAATTTGTCATCAACACAAAGTTACACATAGCTACTAAAAAGTGAAACAATAAAATCTACATTGCCGTGTAGATTTTATTTGTTTTGGAAATGTTAGATTTTGGTTTACGTCCCACTCCCACTTCGTGATTGAATGACTCTCTTGTTTAGCCATGTATGCTTCTCTTACCATCTCCGCATAAGACTAGTGTTATTTTTTTCCTTTCTTTTAGTTGGGGCTCTTTTTAGATCGGATTTTTCGACTGTGTAATTAAGATTGAACAGGTTTGCTTTAACTTTGGTGTCTTAAGTTTATAACTAAAATCAAAATTTGCTTTAAATTTAGGGCGTATATTTTTCCGTATAAAAATGTTAGAACATGTACATACTTTTAGAGAGGTGACACGGATCACCACAATATTGAATTTTAATATTTGCATCGCAGATTTGTAAATGCCATTGTAATAGTTGTAACTAACTAATAACAACCAAAACATAAGTTGAAATACACTTTCAACCTTAAATATTCAATTTCTCCGGTAAATGATCTACAATTAAGAATGTTCTCATCTCTCTGAATTTCTCTATTTTCAAGGGCTTTGTCATGATAATTGATCCTCTAACCTACAAAACATTAGTTCTATTCTTCCTCTAATAACTTGGCCACGAAGAAAATGATTGTTGGTCTCAATATGCTTGCTCCTTCCATGAGCTATAGGATTGTTTGCCAAGTTTATAGATGATATGTCGTCCACCCTTAAAGATGATTATGAATGATTGTGGCAAGCAAACAAAAACCATATGCAGGAGTCTAATCTTTTATTCCAAGATTCTCTATAATTATGGAGTATTGAGTGATCATTTGGGAGTATTATGCACAATGTGAGTGACTTCTTTTTTTTTTACTTTGTTTTTAGTAAATGCGAATGAATGTTTGATGACGAGGATGCAAAAGATGTCGCTTGATTATCATTTTACAGTTGAACAAGAAGTGGGGTCTTCTACTTATGCCTTCTTTGGCTTCAATGGTAATCTCATCTCATTCCTAAAACAATTTCAACCATTTTCCTCTTCAAAAAGAACAGTGAAGTTATAATAAGTTCATGTTTCCTTGTGGACATGGTTCTAAATTGCGATTACATTCGCCAGTAGCAAACCTTAATATTGCGAGAAATTATGAAAAAATATGTGGCTAATACACATGCATTTGTGGTCGCATTTAAATTGTCGAGACTTCTAAAAAAATGCAGCCACAATTGCATTTGCTTAGCTACGGCAATTTAGAACTATGTTCTTGCGCTGTGGCATGATGAATAATTTACATTACATTACAACCAATTTTGTGTTCTTGAAAATGAAATGACACAGGAACTGCTGGTGTGTGGAGAATTTCGGCGCTGAATGAAGCTGGTGGGTGGAAAGATAGGACCACAGTTGAAGATATGGATCTGTCTGTACGTGCCAGTCTTGAAGGATGGAAATTCTTATACCTCTCCAATATACAGGTTCCATTTTCTTAGTTCAATCTCAAAATTAGTCATATCTCTTTATCTAGTATGTTGCCAAATTTTAATGTGACAGTAGTGTTGCGTTACATTGGTCTCATTTTAACATATATGGTTTTCTTGCTATATGGCATAGGTTAAAAATGAATTGCCAAGTACTTTAAATGCCTATAGGTACCAACAACATCGATGGTCATGTGGGCCATCCAATCTATTCAGGAAAACGATTATGGAGATTCTCACAAACAAGGTAATTGGTTGGTTCCTTAATGAATACACTAGCTAATTACAATTTAAATTATGATATAAATATTCATCATTCATCTGCTAATTTAATTTGCCTATGGCAGAAAGTGTCTTTGTGGAAGAAAACATATATGATTTACAGTTTTTTCTTTGTTCGGAAGATTGTGGTCCACATAAACACATTTGTGTTATATTGCATTGTGTTACCTGCAACTGTTATGGTGCCTGAGGTTGTGGTCCCTAAATGGGGAACTGTTTATATTCCTTCCATCATCACCCTCCTAAACGCGGTTGCAGCACCAAGGTCTTTTTTAGTTAACTTTTCATCTCTTTCATTTGTCTCAATCTTTGTTAGGTTCTACAGGTTGGGTTGGTCAAACTATATTTGACCATATGTTTTGATTTTGGTCTTAAAATTGATTACAATCCCATATCCAATTATATTGAAAAGCTTTGATTTCTAGCTTTTTGTTGTGGTATAAAATAAGCTCGCAAGTTTATTAATTAACATAGATGCGCATACACACAAAGAAAACATATAGAGCAATTAAATGAGAAGTAATCTTATCTGAGGTATGTTAAACACTAAATATGAATACATCTTTCAATCTGAATTTAAACATTGGTTCACCATGTTGTCAAAATCTAACTTCTTTCTCTAAATCCAACCTCCTTTTATTTGGTGAGATGTGATTGGATACAAGTGTAACTTTTTTACATTTGAATATTAATTAAACTAAAGTTTTTTTTGTCTTACATGAAGTGGTAATTCACTGAAAATAAACTCATACACAACTGCGAGGTTTCGAGTTCGAACCCGGGTCACGACGTCTAGCCTTGCAATTTCGGCATTTGTCAGTTGAACTAGAACTTCTAGACAATTAAACTAAAGTTTTACTCCTTCTTCAATTGAACAAAATTATCAATTTATGAACTTTTAAATTTTAAAACATTTAGTTAAAGTATCTCTTTTTATCAAGGTTAAATATTTAAATATACTTTTATTAAAAGTTTTTAAATTAGATGATAATTTTTACTACGAATTTCGAGGTATTCTTACAATCGAATTTCACAAATAAAAGTGGATTCTAGATTATTGGAGTTTGATTACAATGACTTGTTTGCAATTAGAATTTTGATGAAGTTACTCAATTCGTTTCTCATTTTATTTTCAGGTCATTGCATTTAGTTGTATTTTGGATTCTCTTTGAGAATACCATGTCTCTAAATCGAGCAAAGGCAACAATTATTGGTCTACTAGAGACTAGTAGAGTGAATGAATGGGTTGTCACCGAAAAACATGGAAATGCTCTTAAGGACCAAGATAGTAAAGGACTTGAAAAGCATCAATTTAAGATTGGAAACGGGTAATAAAAAAAAGGTCAATGTATTTGTTGTATAGACTTTTTGCTTACATTTAAAATTAGAGACTGATTGAAAATTTTTAAAAAAATATATATTAGAGAGTATTCCATACTATCAATCCATAATTCATTTTTTTAGTGATATTTTTTGTGTTTTAGGATTCACATGTCAGAACTTTTTGTTGGATTCTACCTCCTATTTTGTGGCTGCTATGATCTTATGTATGGGAAAAATTACTACTTCTTATTCCTATATATGCAAGCAATTGCTTTCTTCATCCTGGCCTTTGGATATGTTGGAACTTTTGTTCCCAACTCCTAGCAGAACTTGGCATTCACAATACTTCATTCATCAATTACTTTTTTATGACTTCAATTTATTATATATTTGTTATATAACATTCATTATTCAAAGCATTGATTTGTTACATTAGAAATTGAATTTTCTTAGTGTAAAAGAATATATGAACGGTTATTCTTTAAGGTTCTGCAGACATAAATAAAGAAATTACAAAAGAAATTCAAGTTTCTTTGATCGTTTTTGTTTTTCGGTTTTCGCAGTGTGCTCTTATGTTTTGAGGAGCTATTGTTTATCTATTGTTGCATGGACTTTGATATAGTCCTTGCAACAATCAAACTACTATTTTATCATATTTACATGCACTCGTGTATATTTTAATCATTTAGTAAATTCTATGATTCTAAGTTAGGGTTTGAAAATGTTGTGTGGCTAAGTTTACTTTTTGATAAAGTAATTTTTTTTCAAAGCTTCATTAGTGGCTAAATATTCTTTTTGGATTTCTTATGGTTAAGTAAACTCACTAACTAAGCAATCTTCATCATTGCATCATTTACTCTTTTAACCTACAAAATGTATGGGGAAAAGGTAATAGTTCAATAAAATTCATATTTGATCTAGTATTTTAATATTTAATGGGGATTTTTCATAATATTTCTTGTAAAAGAAGGTAATGAGTGCCTTAAAACATAGTTACGTTAACTTCATTTGAACCACTTATCAACGCTTTCATAGGATTTCCTCTCAACCTCCAGAAGCTTCCTCAAATCTTTGATGGACTTATCGACAGTGGACTTCTTATTTAATGTCTCCACTTAAGACTTCAATTTCGCGATGATGTCGGCAACATCACCCACCTCATCAACTCTTATTTGTAGCTTCATCTTATCTTACTTAAGCATCTTCGCAATGTATTCTCGGTTTGTAGGTGTTTTCTTACCCTTGACAAAGGCCGCACATATTGCTTAAGTGATAAGAGGACGAGTTCATGTATATCTAGCATCACCAACTTTTTTCATCTTTTTTCCATCCTCATTATGCATTAAGCCATCCACTAGCTCAAATCAGACTCGAGGGATATAAGTTTTTCAGAAGACTCTTCCATAAGGGACGGATAAGAAACACTATGAACAAGTATTGAAGTTGTAGCAAAAGTATTTGAATTACTTGGCATGGATGCATAAGTCATCAACTTTTTGCGAGATTGTACCACAGCAATTTGTAGCAACGAACCAACCGTAGCAGTATCTTTCTTTCTCTTTTCTCCTCAACGACATGAGCAACATAACAAGTTTTGTCCCTCTGATCCTTCAATGAGCCATAGACTTTCCCTGAAGAAGTATCCTCGGTGAGAAACATATCAAACCTTGCTCTCCTCAAATTTAGAGCCATTTTATCAAAAAAGAGCAGCACAATACATGAGGAACCAATACCATCTCAAAAAATTTAACAAGTCAATGACACTTACTGAAATATTTCTTCAACCTTTGAGGGTCACATTGACAACTAAATATTTCACCCGGATGCATAATATATATAATCCAAAAACTCAATGATACATTGGGCCACTTCAAGAAGCAACCCTTCCTCCACTCCCTTTATATATACGAGTTTCATATTCTTGTAGAAAGGAAATTTAGGCTCACCAGAAGAAGTGTAGAACAATAAAGGTTTTCCGGGAATACTAACAAGCTTAAAGAGGTGATTATTAAACGCATGTGAAACTTTGGATTCAAACAAATCAATCAAACTTTGATGTGGTTGGCCATTCAACAAACTTAAGTGATAACCGGCAAAATAGTTGGCTATTACGTTGCACTTAGCTCCCATGATGGACAAGAAATTGAGTGATTGCATTGCCTAAGACATATAATCAATGCCTATTTAGGATTTTCTTTTTTAGTTTAAGTTGTTTTTAGTGTTAATTAATTAATCCTTTTGAACTAGTAATGTTTGTCATGGATGTTTGATGATGTAGGAAAAGAAATGGCTCTGAATATACTGAAAGTTGCAGCGTGGATGAAGATTGGTTCGCTGAAGATTTGGAAAGTTACAGTGCCCTGGATTGCAAGTCGGGTCGTCAACTAGTACGGACCCAGGGGACCACATTGCTTAATGAGGAAGAATATGAGCTAACTCCAATGACTGGAATCCTAGGAATAATAGAGGAATATGTCAGGAGTAGGTAGGATATGATAAGGACAGCTCATATGTAAAATGACTAAAGGGTACAACTTATAGTGGTTGGCCTTGTACAATAAAATGACAATCATGCGTTGGTGCCAAAGGTCCGAAAATTTGTAATAGAATTGGAGAGGTCAGGTTTCAGCTAGGGTTAACAATTTTAGAGTTCTCATTCCATCTCATCTTCTCCATAGATGAGCATGGTTGATAGATTCTAGAGGTTTAGAGTTAGATTACTTGGTGATGCTTTTAACTCACCACTTTCCGTAAAGGATTGTAATTAATCTTGTACTAGCTCTATTTAATCTATCAATTTAGCTTTCCATGTTTTCATTATGTTTATTTTCATCTTCATCTCTAAGATTCAGCTCACCATGAGCTAAACTCTTTCCCCTGGTTTAGACATGGTGAGGTTATGACATTATTTACCTGCAATATATAAAGCTATAACGTCGAGCTTCTTTCTAACAAACTGATTTAACTCAAAATCTTTAGAAGTAAGAATTGATCACTTTTACTTCTAATGATATAGCTCTCTGATCCTTAGTCGGTATGGGAGTGAAACATGTTTGTTAGATATGAATGTGTCCTTAAGCATCGAAAGGTGAAAGGATCAAGAGAGACAACTTGAACGTTAACTATATCTTAGAAAGCTTGGAAACTATGCCAAACGGCTTATGAACTTGTCAGTTTTTCCCTATAAGTTGTTTTCGTAAGCTATCTTGAAGAACTTCTGAAAATAAGTTGAAAACAACTTATGTACAGTCATAAGGTGTTTTCAAAAGATCTCCCAAACAGTCTCAAAGTGCTTATGCTAGTAGACAAGCTCAAATAACTGACAAACCTAGTTTATAAATAATACCTTTACTATAAGCACTCAATAAAGTTGTTTATCCAAATTATGACTTAGTAAAATACTTTTAGTAACAACTAAAAATGGAATCTTTCACCTCACGGTAAACAGTAAACAACACATTGAACCTCTCTCTCTTCATTCATTCAAATTTCAAAGTACAAACATATAAATTTTGAGGAAAAACCATTTACCGGAAAAGTATATTCAAAAATAGCAATTTCATGTGATCTAACCAAACCCATCAAATCTTCAACAACACACAAAGTAGAATGCCTTTTCATAGCAACTGCTCAACAAAATTACATGAACAATCATGAAATTCAAAACCAATGAAATCACGAAATAATTAAAAAAAAGCATGAAATGTTGTGAAAATGAAGAACATGTACCTGATTTGATTACAGTAAGATTAAAATGGAATAACCAAATAAGAAGAGTTTGAGCAAGGTTTAACCTAAGTGAGATGGAATCGAATCAAATTCTTCACATTCTTTTAGCTTTTAGCATTTAATTGACAGTATCAAGGATTAAATTGATATATAAGATAAATAATTTAAGGATCAATTTGATAGTGAGTGACATAATTCAGGGACCAACTTGATTTTTAATGAATGATTCAGGGATCAATTTGACAGTCTAACAATTTGTGTTGACTTTCATTTTAAAAAAAAAAAGTCCAGAAAAATAAAATTCAAAGAAAATTTCAATCAAATTCATCATTGTACACGTGGAAGCTGATCGTGACTTGGAATTCCACGTCAGCGCTTAACGTGACACATCAGCACTATTAACAGCAAGACTTGAAAGATGGACTAAATTGATTAACATTTATTAACTATTTCAAAAAATTGAGGGATTAAATTGATTGATGCATGCAAATTTGAGGACCAAACTACTTGGGAAACCACACTTAAAAGCTAGTTATCAAAAGGATAACCAAACTACTTCATATAGACCTTTCTGGAACACCCACAACCAAATTTCTTTACCGATTTATATAAATATCTAAACATGGACAAAGATCTATGTTGTAAATTTGATAGCTCCAAATTCTACATCAATGAAATTTAGATTCGTGGGGCAAGTATCAATGTCAACTAATAATCAAAATAACTACAAGCAACGACAACAATCTAGATTTAATCTAGAAATCAAGTGTAAAGAAAAACCGCAATCGAACCAAAGAATAAACAAAAAAAAAAGTAGAGAGAAAAGGAACAACACCAAGAAATAGAAATATTTAGGCAGTTCTGTCCAACAATGACCTACCGTAGAGGATAGATTGATCTCTTCAATCCATTATCAATGAGTTCTTTACAAATAGATATAAAGGGGTTGCAAGAAATTAGTTTCAACAAGCTCTCCAAGAACACACCTAATTTCTACCTTTTTCTGAATCTCCTCCCATGGACAAGAGACTCGTTGATTTCACTCACCCAAGGTGTTTTCCAATTGTTTCTTAGCTCTAGAGTTTAACCCCAAAAAGAGAACCAACACTTAGCATTTGATTTCCTAAGGATCTTCTCTTTTGGTCTCCCAAGACTCACCCAAGTTGCTCACAAAGACTCGTCTTTGATGTGTTTCTCACCCCATGAATCTCTCCCCAAGAGGCACCAACCCTCTCTCAAGAGCCCCTTTTTTTGGTTCTCCAAGATTTTCATCTTGAAACTTTGAACTTCACTCAAAGATGCTCAACTTTTAATATTTAAATACCTTTAAAGTTTCTCCTTTGGTTTCCACAAGATTCACCAAGCTTACTCAACAAATGGGTCAAGAGTGCTTAAAAGGTGTTTATGATCCCGTCATATTGTGCCCCAATTTTCCAGTTCATACATAGTTAAATTGAACGTTATCCAAAATTATGCCCCAATTTCTACAAATTGTGCCCCGATTTCTACAAATCGTTGTATCATTCCTGTCGAATCAAAACTCCAATTTTTGAACCAAACTTGTGTCACAATTTCTCCAAATCGTACCACGATTTTGCTGAAACACAAATATCAAATTTTGAGTCAAACTCAACAATCTACTTTAATATTAAATACAATCATTTTTTATCTCAATCTAAGATGAGATTGTTCAAATAAAAAATATGTCATTTAAGTTAATATGATCTTGACCTTCGATTTAAAATCGAGCGACCGAGATCGGTTACAACCTCGGGCAAACCTGTTCAATCTAAGCACATGGTGAATCCAATTTTAAAAGTTAGCTATCAAAAAGAAGAATCAAACTACTTGACATAACATATCGTACTACTCATGTTGGACTTGAACACTCACTATTACCCGCTTGTCACTCTAGCAACATAGCATTCTCAGCCTGATATTGAATCAAAGTTGAAAACTGCATAGTCTCACATATGGATCTGGATTTTCTCATTCACGCTCTAATTCCATCATGGAACTCCGTTAGTCCAAACTACTCACAACCCATTTCTTTAATTCAATGATTTATTCCAATTCAATCATCAATTTCATATCTTTTTGCATTTTTCGAATCTGGGTCAGGTTGCTTTACTCGCGGGATTTTTTACTTACTTAGCCATTGTTGGATCCATTCTCCCTGGAAAACTTGTTCCTGGTGTTGTTCTCTCTGATTCTACTCGTCTTCATTATCGCTGCAATGGTTGGTTACTGTCTTTGTTAATTTGTTTTTGTTTCTTGTTCTTTCGTATGATAGAGATTTAATATGATTTGTATTTTTTAAGGTTTACTTTCGCTTGTTCTGTTGGTTGGACTTCTTTGGATCAGTGCCAAGATGGAATTTGTATCTCCTACTGTAAGTGTTTACGTAATTTGTATTGATAATTCAGTTTGTTTATCGAATAAAATTCGACGTATTTGTTTAAGTTCATGAAATGCAAGCTAGGAGCATAGTTGCCTATAGTGTGACTTTTGATGCTGCAACAATTATTTTAGGAAGATTAGGATGGTCCTAAATTGTAGTTGCAGTTATGCTGGAATTTTTATACTGCAGCAAAATGCAAACAGATGCGGCTGCATTACAGTTGCGATGCCATTGTGGAGAGTTCTAAAATGATATATTGCGGCTGCAGTTGCAGTTTTGGGGTGTAATTTAGAATTGTGTGTAGAACTTAACACGTTTAGTAAAGCTGTTTTGATAATTCTTGCAGGCCATAGCGGATAGAGGACTTGAGCTGCTGTCTACAACTTTTATCTTCAGTTTTCTTGTATGTAAGCTTAGAATTAACTCGTATCTGCTTATTTATTTACGGGTCGTGTTTGTCTTTGTAAACACTTACAAGTGATATGTATTGCTTTAAACACCAATTTGGTGTAAATTAATTATTTTTAAAATATATTCTACAACTGTGATAGAATTGATAATGTAGGCGAATACCACAGTTTTAAACGCAATCGACAATTCTATTAAAAGAAAAATGTCTTTCTGAATCGTAGCTTATTAGGTGGTATTAACCACATGGGTACACCATTGAACTCTATCGCATATCAGACATTTAATCAATCCAGTTAGAAGATGGTCTTTTTGGTGGTTTGTTGTGTAAAAAAAATCGTTGGCGAACCTTCAATTGAACTATTCCATGTGATCCTTTTCTGAACTTATAAAAAACCCTATATCATTGATTTTTGGACTTAAAGACCAACTATCTGTGGTTTGTGTTACAGTCATGCAACTACAAATAAGATTGATCATTTTAATTATCTTCTGTTTTATATTTTCTTTGCTTTGGGTTATCACTTATGTTCATCTCTTGCATATAAATGGCAGGTAGCCCTCATACTCTATTTTTCCGGTTGCAAATCACGGAGTAAAGGTTCATCGCTAAAACCTCATATCAGTGGAAACCTTATACATGATTGGTATGTTGTAACGGTTAAGATTACTTTAACTGGTTGCTACTTTAGTGGAAAAGTTTAAAAGGGCCAATGTTTGGAAGTTGTAGATATCTACATATTTCTTATAAACTTCTTAACCTTCAGAGAGACAGCAGAAATAATATGCTTGCGCAATAAGTTATTCCATGACCCTTGTCCTCTCTTTTCCAATTTGAATATGTTCCATTTCTTCCCACTTAACACTTCATTTAAACCATAAAAGCTTCTTGATTCTTTCATTTTCTGGCCGTTGGCTCCCCGCAAAATTTTGCTGTCTTCGAGAGGTTATATCAATTAGTGAGAGGATTAATATTTTGGTCTTGCTTTAGTGATATCCCTTACTTATTACGCTGATTTGATATTTTATTTCTTTTTTTATACATTTAGAAAAAATTCTTCGTACATGTACACTATACTACATGCACCTCATACTATTTAAAAATGAGAACATTGATATTTTTTCTGTATTGTGCTTTCACTTCAAATAATATGTTGATAAAGTACTTGAATTTGTTTAAGATATTATGTCTAATAAGTAAAGGATATCACAGTAGACTGTAGACTGCGCTGTACTATGTGGACAAACTAGATTAGGCAAGTATGATGTCTAACTGCGTTTGTAATGAAGTACTTCCCTTGGCAAAATTCTGTTTGTTTGCATTTACCATGTTCTATAATTTTGTCTCCTGGGCTGGAAAAGTGCTGCCTCATGCACTTTTAATCCCCTGAAAAAATTGTGTTTCTATGGTTAATCTTGTTGATTTTTGTTTTCTGTTTTATTTTAACAGGTGGTTTGGAATACAACTAAATCCTCAGTTCATGGGTATTGACCTCAAGTATGTGAGCTATTCATCGTGGTTCCTTGCTTCTGACAATTTTTATATATAGCTCACATGCATCTTAACTGACTTTTGAAATAAGACAATATATAAACACCATCAACATAATTAAAGAGGTGTGATAACTTAAATCGATATATTATGATGCTATACATCTAACGAAATTATCAATTGCAGATTTTTCTTCGTTAGAGCTGGAATGATGGGGTGGCTACTTATCAATCTATCAGTTCTTGCTAAGAGCAATCAAGATGGTACTTTGAGCAAGTCAATGATTCTCTTCCAGCTATTCAATGCAGTAATCTCAAAAACTTGCATACTTTCTTTCGTTGATTGAATAAACTCGTATTATGTGTCTGATTTTGTTAATTTTGCCACATTTGTTCCAGCTATACATCCTGGACTACTTTGTACACGAAGAGTACATGACATCCACGTGAGTTACACCTTTGTGACTAGAAAAGTATTAGGTTGATGTGCTCTTTAGATTTCATCATCGGTAACATGTCCTATTTAAGTTTTATAATGATGGCATTCATTCATATTGTTGTAAAACAGAATTCTTGCACTGATGGAAAAAAAATACCTAACAAGTTTTACTAAAAAAATCAAATTAGGTTAGGAATTTTCTATGGTTCATGTCATGCTTATAAAATTGCAGACTAAATCAAGATTGTTTTGGACTCCGTTGAGATGTCTTAAACTAGAGTTATGTCATGCATTTCAAATAAAAAAAATATCAACAAGTATGCTTGCAAGTGGTTGGCTTGTATTTTATTTGGAGGGGGTGATTACATTGAATTTACAAGCACCTATACTTGTGGATTTTTTGCTATGGTCAAGTTTATTGATGCAGTCTATGCATTACCTTTCTGCACTAGGGGAAGAACCACCCATCTTAGAATTCAATGACAATAGACTGATACGATTTAATTTGCATGTCATAGATGCATTGGGGGGGATTAGTATATGATAGTAGTGTTGTCTTTTCTAACCATTTCTTGTCTTTTGCAGATGGGACATAATTGCAGAGAGACTGGGCTTCATGTTGGTCTTTGGAGATCTAGTGTGGATTCCTTTTACTTTTAGCATACAGGTATCTGTCATAATTACAACTTGGTTGACAAATAAAGATGTTCCAACCTGCAATTTATTTTGCAAAGCCATGAAAGAGACATTACTTGTTTTGAGCAATGGCATACTGTTGTAACTCACTTTTTCATCTCCCTCGTTTTAATTCACTTATCCATCATATCTACTTTATCTCTCCTTCTCATTTCTCTGTCTCCTACCTTCCTGATCCAATAGGAATGGGTGCTTAGGGAATTGCAAGGATTTTAACAATTAAGGTTCATAAGGATTCACTTTGATATGATATCAGACTTCTAAACTTATTAAGACTTTGAAAACATGTATACTATAGTACTTTTAAATACTTAAAATCATACTTTTATTTTCTTTTCTTTACAAAAGAAAGCTCATCAACATCAACGAACATTACATGTCCAATTAATTTAGTAACTAAATACTTGGTGCATTACATATCAATGACAAAATGAACTCAAGAAGACAAGTTAAAATAAAAATAATGTCCAAGAAAATGGGCTGGGAAATAGTTCAAGATAATATTCAATTAGAATAATGCCTCATTTTCAAATAGCATTATAGCATCCCCTGAGTCATAAGTCATAACAACATTTCCTTGCAAAGTTTTATTTACCTTCACTTTATTTTACGTCTTAAAGTCTTGCATGTATTGACAATCTGAATTCTATTAGGGCTGGTGGCTCTTGAGGAACAAGGTTGAGTTAACAATGGCAGCTGTTGTAGCTAATTGCTTTGTCTTCCTCATCGGGTAACTTAACCATAAATTGTAAAAGTGAATTTTATAATGCACCACACACACTTCTTAGGTGACTTAAAGTTAACACAATATCAAATAAGCAGTTCTGTTAGTAGAATTGTAAACTTTAATTGAAAATATAACTGCAGATACATGGTATTTCGAGGAGCAAACAAGCAAAAGCATGATTTCAAGAAGAATCCAAAGGCTCCTATTTGGGGTAATCCTCCAAAAGTCATTGGAGGCAAGCTACTTGCGTCTGGTTATTGGTAAGATCTCTTTTCATTTGATATCTTTTTCACTGTTCTTTTCTTTCCATCTTCACATGTTTTGTGGTTAAAAGAATAGGACATTAGTCTTATTTTGCTTGGAATTAATATAACTTGTAACAAGAATTAATATAACTAACTCACGATTTTAGTTCCTGTGTTTCAAAATCTGAAAATACAGTCTTCCAGTTTTTAGAATTTCGAAATTTTCCCATTCATTGAATTTAAGATTTATTTTTCCTTATATGTCAAGTTGAATAATGAGCTGCAAGTCAAAGAGTGATGCACAATGCATACTTGTTGGAAAATATGATTTTTTTAGGTTTTATATAAGCAAACACAAGAGTTCAACTTCAATGGTGGATAAAATTTCTGAAATTTCAAAAACTAGAGAACTTTATTTTCGGATTTAGAAATGAAGGGATTAAAATCGTGAAGCAGTGAAAATAAGAGGACGAAAAGTGCATTTAAGCCTAATATGTATTTAATATTATCATTATCATTTGTCATCATGGATATGGTTAGAATATGCGCATATTATTGTTGCTGTTTCTCATTGAATTTATGAATCTTATTATCATTATTTTGTTAAAGGGGTGTTGCTAGACACTGTAACTACCTAGGGGACTTGCTGCTTGCTCTCTCTTTTAGCTTACCTTGTGGCATCAGGTGATCTCATTAACTCTATGATGTTAATATCAAGTTATTGATATTCGATAAAGATTTTTGTAGAAGAAAACAATGTTATCCGTTTTATAACGAATTTACTGATTGTTGCAGTTCACCAGTTCCATACTTCTATCCAATTTATCTTCTGATTCTGTTAATCTGGAGAGAAAGAAGGGATGAAGCTCGTTGTGCAGAGAAGTATAAAGATATATGGTTAGAGTATCGTAAACTTGTTCCATGGAGAATTTTGCCTTATGTTTATTAAAGGGGAGAGAAAAATGCTTCACCATTAATCTCTCATTTACTACACTTTGATGTAAATGGGTTCATGTAGTCCCAATGCATACACGTTCTGTTCTTAGTGTTTGTATTAGGTAGTTTGCTTACCACATTTGTTTTTTTTTGTTACATTACCATATTTGTTTGCCAACTTGTTTATCTGATAGATAATCTTAGTTATGGAGTTAGATAGCAATTAGTTCCCTTGGGCATATACTATCTGATACAGAGAAAAACAATTGAGATTTTTTTTTGTTAGAGCTTCTCCGGTGGCAAGTTTGTATGAAACTCAAAATTGGTTCCATAACTATTAAACGGCTCCCACAATACCACATCACACTTATGCAACTCAAGTATATTTTGCTCCAAGATAGAAATTAAATTATAGATTTTATGAAACTCAAACCTTTAATGATTTTTTATTTCAAACTTTAAATTTGAGAAAATAAATCAACTTTTACTTATATATGAGCTACTTCAACCATTTCTTTTCTACTCACGCTGTCATATCATGGTTCTTCCAATGAGGAGAAAAAAAAAAGGAATAGTTCATCATTTTACTACAAAACTCACTTAGATACTGATTTTAGGCATGTTATTTGTGTGAAGTATCTAGTGGTTCAGTCGATTGATATATATATATATATATATGGGGGCTGCTGAATTACACTCACCCCCAAAACACTAAGGTGCAAGTTAGCAAGCTACACCCACTTATATTTTACTAAAAAACCAAATTTCTTTGTTGTATGTCTGTGTCATCTAAATTAAAGGGATATTTTTGTCAAATTCCCTTTATTTTTCAAATAAAAAACACGCACGTAACAGAATCCCTTTATTGTATGTCACTAGTTGTTTTTCATTTTTTATTTTATTTTTCTATGGAAAAAACCACTGACGTTGAACCATTTCTTTGATTTTTATTTATACTCCATTTCTTTGGTTAGCAAAAAACACTAATCATAATATTAATTACCAAATTAAATATATAATGAATTTTTTTTTTGGCTCTTTAAAAAAAACAAAATCCTTAAAAAAAGAAACAAAAAAGACAATGGCATGCTTAAGGTGGAAAACATGTAATAGAGACAACTTTTAAGGAAACAATATTTGGAATGATGAAAGTGGGTGTGAGTTAGTGAATGTTGCTAACTTGCACCTTAATAATTTTAGGTGGGTGTAGCTTGCTAACTTGCACCTTAGTGTTTTTAGGTGGGTGTAAGTTAGCGGCCCCTATATATATATATATACTAGTTAAAAAAAATTGAAGAGAAGATATAAATAAGAGCATTACTTTTCCCACCATGTTGCCTTCTCGCGTGCCCTGTGATTTTGACGAAAATACCTTTTGTCCGGATTATAATCCGGACATCGTTCAGATAGTATAATCTGAAATGATTAGAAAATCACTCTGCTTTATGTCACTTGTGAAACTTGGACTTGATCAGGGTGGAAGACTACTCGAAAACTTAATCCGGACACAATGGTTATATTCCGGAATACCAATTCAGAACACCCTGTATTTGAACTGGGCGGGAAAAATAGTCGTTTTTTTCCGGAAAATGAAATCCGGACAGCTAGGTAATATATAGTTCTCCAAAACCTAGCTGAAGCACAACCACTTTATCACAAACACTCCCTACACCTCTAAAAACACACCATTTAGGGCGAAAACGTGGTTTGGAGCAACAATCTGGCCATCAAGGGGGGTTAACATCATCATTTTCGACTGAATGTAAAGGTAATGTGTATATAAACCTTCCCCCATTCGTTTTTTAGGCGATTTTCTTTTGATCACGTCATATGATATGTACTGTACTGATCCGAAATATTAAATCCGGACTGCATTCATCCGTTCCGGATTTCGAATTCCGGACTGCACCAGTATAGAAACTGTGTTCATTTTCTGACTATGTCTGGCACTGTTTTCAGATATGGTTGTTCCGGTTGATGCCCCAAATGATGATCCACCTGAGATTGAACCTCCTATTATGTTGCCGCTTCTTTTACTTGAAGATGTGCATGGTTCTGGAATTGCCAAGGCGGTCCCCTTTGCTATGGGAGATTGTTGACTCTCATGAGCAAGAGACACAGGGTTCACAGACAAAATCAACAGGGACGAGTAGAAAGAGTGCACGGAAAAGAAACATGTCTCCTACTCCTCCTAAGCCAACTACAAAAAATCCGAAGAAGTCAACACTCTTTAAAGTCGACATACCACACAAAGACCAAATCCCAATTTGGATGCATGACTTTATTGAAAAGGTTACAGATGTACCTGGTGATGGTCATTGTGGGTTTTGAGCAGTTGCGGTCCTACGTAACTTGACTGTTGATGATCACCAAATAGTCTGGTACAACCTTTACAAAGAGCTTGTCGGTGTAGAAAATTTCTGCTATCGGAGGATGGTTAATGATGATAGGCGGTATAAAGAGGTCTCAGACGCTCTATCCTACGGCGGTATTGGGAATGCACCACGAGATAAATGGATGACCATGCCGGATATGGGTTTTCTCATCGCACAAAAATTCAACCAAACGGTTGTTGTGTTGTCCATTGGGAAATCAGAAACTTATTTCCCTCTATGTGGTCCACCGCCGCCGCCAAGTATCGATCCGTTGATGTGTCTGGCATATGTGAATGACAACCATTTTATGGCATTGGATTTGAAGGATGATTGTCCAATTCCTCCCACTTCCGCTCTATGGAGACGATACCATCGAGAGGATGCAGACACCTGGCCTGATAGATATGCCAGCCGGATGGCAGATTATAATGAGATAAGTCGGGCGGCGGGTGTAGCGGTGATAGAAGATGACGAAGAATTGTACATTATTGAAAATCTTGATCCCGATGAGAGGGTTGGTCCTGGTTCTGGTCCTGATGTGAAGGTTGAAGTGGATGATAGTCCCATTGATCTTATGGTGCCATAGATTAGATATATATCATTAGTTTAGTTGAAATGTATATCATTAGATGAAATGTGTAATGATATAAATTCAACTCTTTTTTGGTATAATGATATATATAATCATTTTTTGATACAATATTAAGTTAATTGTCTTTTATACATAGATATATCTTGATTTATTGAAAAATATTGATAAAAACAACAAAGTCAGGCGAAGCTGTTTCAGTTCTGTGTACTGATGTTGTTCGGAATTTATACTCCGGACGTGTCCGGATTATATAGTCCGGATTATCTCGAGGGTAATTTTGGATAAAAATAGGGCGCGCGAGGAAAGACATAGGGTGGGAAAAATAAATCTCTATAAATAAAGAGTTTTGCTAGAAGTCACTCATGAAGGTGTCTTTTAGCAACCCACACCTTAAAGTGTGGTTTTCACTTTTTAGTTATAACTTTGTTAAAATACACTTTCATAAAAATTAGTTGGTGTCTTTTAACAAATGCTCATAGAATAACTTGGTAAAAGACACCTTTATAAAAGGTGTCTTCTAGCAAAACCCATAAATAAATTCATCACTTTAAAGGCCAAAATTCAATATTTGTGTTAAAACTCACTTTTTTACTCTATAATTTTGGTCACAAAATACGTGAGAATAGAGACCAAAATTTTAGATTTTGAAATGGAGGGACTAAAATATTTTAGGTAAAATAGGGAATCACAATTGTATTTACGTTTAAAATTTAATTTGATGATAATAATAATATTAATAAAAACATTATTAATACGTTTAAAATTTATGTACTCACTTAGTTTCATATAACACTATATCAAGTGATCCATACAAATAAATTGTAACACATCTTTCACATAATTTGAGTCTTTCATGTGCTATTGAACTTAATCAAGTATGAAAAAGTTCTTGAATTTACTTCAGATGAATATTTCTCTTAAAAATAAATGGTAGACATTCTATTTTGGTGAACATATCAAATAGGCTTAATTGCAATTTTAGCCCCCTAACTTTTCAAGAGTTGCGATTTTGACCCCCCTAAAAAAACTACAAAACAGCCCCCTAAGTTTTGCAACTGTAGCAGTTTTGGCCCCCAAGACTGATATTGACTCGGTCTACGCTGACGTGGCACCCTAAGTGGGTGACACGTGTTATTATTATTATTATTTTTTGCCTTGGGGGGCCAAAACTGATACAGTTGCAAAACTTAGGGGGTTCTTTTGTAGTTTTTTTTCTTAGGGAGCCAAAATCGCAACTTTGGAAAAGTTAGGGGGCTAGAACTGAAATTAAGCCTATCAAATATATATTCATTTAACTTCACCTTGAAGTGTGCGGACTACGAATCCAAACAAATTATGTTTTGTTAAACTAGTTTGATTTCACTTAAACTGTCTCTTTTCATTTGTATATTTTTTTTAACTATAATCTTTAATAGAATATAATTCATGATCCTCATTATTAATTATCACATACAACGCTATATTATATGCAAAAAGACGTCAACGTTTACTTTATTTCGGTTCCATCTCATTCAATTCATGAAATAATTTATTGAGATCTTTCATTCATGACATAATTTATCGAGATCTCTTTATTCCTATAATATGAGAGTAATCCTTATGCAATACTTCAGGAATGCATATGAAATAAATAAACACAATAATATAATACAATTCACATAATAATGATTTAATGTATCTATAAGGCACAGGTTTCAATTGATGGAATTATAACCCATTTGGGTTGGTCCGGTGGTATTGGCTTGGGACCTGCATCCCAGGTTTGATTCTCCCTTATGTCAATTTGGGTCGACTAATTTAGCTTCTTCAAAAAAAATTGATGGAATTATAACAATATAGTATATAATCATACGTAAATTAAACTTGTTTATTGGTCAAATATTCCCCGGGTCCTTTAAGTTTCATGTTTGTTTCAGATAGATCTTTTAAGTTTCTAAGCCTTCAGATAAGTCCTTTAAGTTTCGAGTTTGTTTCGGATAGGTCCTTTAAGTTTATAAGGTTTCAGATAGGTCCTTTAAGTTTAGAGTTTGTTTCAGATAGGTCTTTTCTATCAACCTCTATTAAGCCAAAGGTAAAGGACTTATCTGAAACAAACTCGAAACTTAAAGGACCTATCTGAAACCTTATAAATTTAAAGGACCTATCCGAAATAAACTCGAAACTTAAAGGACCTATTTGAAACCTTAGAAACTTAAAGGACCTATGTGAAACAAACGTAAAACTTAAAGGACGCAGGGAGGTATTTGGCCTAAAAAAATAGATTACGGAGAATTGCATGCCTCGGTTGGTATACTCGTACTGATGACATGTTATAAAACTCTTAGAATAAGAACAAGATTAAAGAGAAGTGGAAAGGGAGAGAAAGAAAGTGATGAGAGAATTCTATTTTTCTCATGTGATATCCAAATATTTACGTGTAATCTCTATTTATAGAGAAATACAATGATATGACTAAAGAGATAAGTATAAAAGGTGTGACTTGAGAGATAAGTAAAATGGTGAATCTAATTTTTTTTTTCTTTAAATAAAGCTTACTAGTGATCGATTTGCTTCATCATTATTATCCGTAAGCGTTTGACCAAACAATGGTGAGTGGTTTTTCATATCACCAGCTTCAAATTTGGCGTTCTACTTCCTTAGTTATGTCTCAGTTCATTCTTGTTGATACCCTATGCATTTCTACTTTTTATATATATATATATATATTGGGCATATCTACTTATAGGTTCTAGAGTTTCTCCGGTTTGTTTTTCTTAATTTATAGGAACAAAATTGGAATGAAGTGATGGTGATAATTTATAGTTTAAATAGTATTTACAAATGAGTTTATATTTACCTTCTTTTTAAACACAAAATTGGTGATAGAGACTCCAACTTAAAACCTCTATATCCAATAACTATAGATCAAACTCTTATCGTTGTCTATTTTATTTTTCTCTTAATACAAAAATTGGTGATATAATAACATTTATTTTAAATAAAAAAACCTAACAGTGTTCTTAGATCATCTATTAATTAAATAAGTATATAAATATATTCATAAAGTGATGTCTCCGACATAAAAATATAAAAAAATTATTAAAAAATTAACTTTTTAAAAATTCAAAACTTGTTTTTTTTTTACAAAAATAAATGATATTCATTCATTCAAATTGATGGAGTACATCGATACAATACAAATTCAAATTCGCTAAAAACAAAAAGGATGAATCTGTGAACAAACTCACAGCATCCATGTTAATAGCATAAAATGGTAAAGTACATATGCCTACAAATATGACTAATATGACTATATTCATGTCTCCGAAATACTCATGTCTCCGGATCTGCAATGTTGACGACGCCAAAGTCATTGTCATTGATCGGATCTACACTTGCTCAAAGCTAATCTTTCAACCTGAATCAAATAAACACCGCACTAAGACGGGAAATAAAAAACACACCGCACAAAGACGGGAAATCAAAACAAACAAAGTCATTCAGAGACGACGAAATCACAAAAACAAACAAAAGAAAACAGAAAATATGTTAAATCACTTATTCAATTAGGATAGAAGGAAAAACAATTCGGATGGGTGATTTTTGGGTCAAAGTTGACCCTAAATCACCCCTCTGAAAAGAAGAAGAGAGGGGTGACGGTTAGGGTTTGAAAAGAAGAGAAGAGAGAGAGGAAGAAAGGGGTGAGTTAAGGGACGTTTTAAAAATTCAAAACTTGTTATAAGTTGTAATATTGTGTTTGAATAAAAAAAATAAGGGATTTTATTTTTACCCTTATAAGGTAATTATATATTCCCCTAGAGCTATAGGTATCATGCATGTTGTATTTATTTATTTATTTTTTATGCGGGAGATGAAGTATCGGAAGTATCATGCAAGTTGTAGTATTATTCAAGTTGTAAGCTTAAAGGCCTTAATAAATACTCTGTGATTTGTAAGTTGTAGATGGTCATGGATTTGCTAAAGAAAAAGTCACCAAGAAAAAGTCCACAACTTGCATTAATCAAGACAAAAATGTTTGAGATTATGTTAAAAAATTGTTTTAGACTACACTAATGAAGAAATTCAAAGTCAATCTAATTAGCCGTTGAGAACAAAAATGGTGGAGATTGAGGTGGTTTCACTTGGGGTATTGGCTCTGACATTTGTACTACGTTGGGGAAATGTGTAGTTAAAATCTTTACAGTATCATCACTATGCATGCACACCATGTGCTTCCAGATCCTTATCTTTTGGGAGTGGCAAAAGTAAAAGGATGTGACACCACGGTGAAAAGATTATGTAATTAAAATTAGGGTTTTGTTAACCATACTTAAAAGCATTAGTTAAAGAATTTATTAGTATAAATTTTATTTTGAAAATGCAAGTTTTTATTTTTGTCTTATCGATAACGACAAAAATTTACTTATTTTAGTAATTTAATGAATGTCTAAAGAGTACTCATTAACATTCTTCTTAAAATTAAAAATATCTAATTTGAACAACTAATTTATAGGACAACTAAATATATATTTATACTATATATAAAGAGAATAAGGGTTTTTGGACAAATTTTGGGTTGTCTTTTTTGTTATTTCAATTATACCCTTAAACAAATTTTCTTATAACAATGTTATATTGTTGGTGACTTGTTGTTATTAAAAAAATAAAAAATTTGTTATAAAATTGTTGCCATTGAAAAATGATAAGTATGGTTTGTTGAATTTGTTACTTTCGAATTTTATAAATATCTATACTTATAATTTTAATCTATATAAAAAAATTATATAAAACATCATTTGTAGTTTACACGCAAAATTTCTATAAAAAAAACATCATTGATAATCTACACACTATATCACAATAAAAAGAGCTGAAAGGCAGACACGTGTCTGTCTTTCCACTAGTATATATAAAAGTAATATAGATATTGAGATGAAAACTACAAAAAAAACCCTAAAGAGAAAGTAATAACACAATAAAAATATGAGAATAAATTATACTTTTTTTATTTTTTAAATAGTTGTGCCAATATTATTTATGTTAAAATAAATTCTTGGTAAAAATTTATTATATTCCAAAATTTGATTGCTGAATAGAATGAACTAGGATTAGTAGTTTTTAGGTAAACAAGATGGAATGAATGAAAACATATCGAGGGCTGGGATAAGAGAGTTACAAAGTAAACAATTATTTCATGTTAAATGACACAGTTGACTGTGATACGTATGTCAATATATAATTTTAATCTTCAATTATCTATTAGTAAAAATCATAAAAAATGGATATTTTAAAAATATTCATCGAGACGAATTTAACAACATCTTATATGATATCATTTATTTTTATATATTAGTAAAAAAAAATATGATCAAAGTAACTTACGTAAATAGTTAAAATAATCAAACTATGTCATTTAATATAAGACGGAAAGAGCGTTTATTTTTTTGGTCAAACAGTAAGCAATTACTTTGACCAAACCAAAAACAATAGCGTCTTAAAATCAAGAAACAAATGATCCCGAATATCAAACATCATAAAGTTATGATGCTTTCAAATTAATAATCAAATAAGACGCAAAATGAGAAGAAAAAAAACTGCATTGCGAATATTTTCCACACCTGCACGCCCTCAACTTGAATAGTAGTAATAGCATTAACAATGCGACGACTAGACATAATACCATGAAAGAATTTAGAATTCGCATCTCATTTCTTAAGTCAATTCATCTGAGATTGATGCCAACAAATGCTCGTATTGACTCGAGATAAAGAATAAAGATTATGTGTCATCCCGTGAAGCTCTTCCACCACCTCGTCTAATAACAACATATCC
>Ga0228710_1003794_pt1 | contig 23959 bp, 14 predicted proteins | sample MedpolnodulmetaG_FD_177995 | JGI IMG/M metagenome (GOLD analysis project Ga0228710, IMG submission 177995) | Root nodule microbial communities from Medicago polymorpha collected in Santa Monica, California, United States - pink nodules | ecosystem: Host-associated > Plants > Roots > Nodule...
TGTAACTAATTTGGAGAAACTTAATGATTAAGTAAACTTAAAAATTAAGCAACCCACAAATCAGCTCAAGTAACAAACTAATCGGATAAGTTCAAAAAGAAACAAACTCACTAACGAAGGAAAGATAAGAAATTCAGTTGGATTTTCAATCTTAGCACAACAAACATAACCTAAAATTATGGGAAGTGATATCCATGAATAAATAATAATAATAATAATTATTATTATTTTCATCATTATCATTTATTTAAAATTAAATACCACTATTTAAACACTACTAATGTGTATGTTCTATTTTATGTGGGACCCCCACACTCTATTTTTTCAATTGACACAACATTAGATCAAAGTGTAATAACTTGGTGTTTAATCTTCCAACATTCCAATTTATTTCCATGTTCACACCAATGTTCCAAGAGATTGTATGGCCTATAATACTACACATAAATCAAAATATATCGAAGCAGGAGCAGCCCCATGTGTTAGGCCTTGGCTCCTACAGTTTTTTTTTTTATTTATAAAAAATGGTCATGTTAACCAGGGCACAGGTCAAGAAAACTAGAAAAGGAAATATTAAAATGAAAATAACACTTTTTATGTGTTTGAGGAATTGACAGCAAAAGTTTCAATGTAATATTATCTACATTTGATTCCTTAACCAATGTTCCAGAGGTACCGGATAACATTTCCCAATCAAAAAATACTATGTGCTCATGAGCCTTGAATGAATCACTCATTTTCCACCATCACCTTGCATTCATCAAATTAGCACCCTTGTTATCACAAGTTTTGTTGAAAGTAGCATCCTTATTTCTAGGATCCTGTGTCCGACACTATTTTCAATCCCCAACACTATTTGTAGTTTTCCTTGGCACTTAATTTTTTATTTTTTTTTAACTTTTGGTTTTCTCGGTTTAAAATAATCTTTTTTTTAACAGTTAAACTTTCATTGAATAACCTCCAGCTCAAGGTGAGCCTAGTAGATTGAAAAAACAAACAGCAACACCAATACCACGGATACAGATAAAACAAGATGAATGTTGTATAGTGCGAAGACTTGCTCACGAAGCTTTTTGAAAATAGTCTTATAATTAAGGATAGAGGAAGTACTTCTTTATTCACAAACTCACAGCGTATTAGTTATTATTACGTTTTTAATAAAAAAATAAAATTAAACATCTTCAACATCAACAACAAAGTATTCTAATAGGAACCACCGCCATCACTGTCATCTTCGGAAAGGACCCTATGCTGCAATGCATACGACACCATTCATTATCATTGGATTAATTTAAAGGCAGAGATTAAAATTGAACATAAAAGCAGTCAATTGAAAATAGGTGCCAAGGGCGGTATTTGCAACAGCAACGACACCGGTATTTGCCATGGTAAGGGACGACAACAGAGTTGCAGCGCGATGGGGCAAGCTTGCTGTAGGCAAAAATATCTTGAAAGTTGGTAAAACAGATTTCCACTAAGGCGAGAATACAAGTCATTCGTTACTCTTCGTTAATAATTGTTCACACTACTAATCATTTCCCTTTGTTTACTTCAAAATAGAAATGGTGCTTTTTTAATTCAAAAAGAAACTGTACGTTTTTGTAGTGTTTGTTTAGTGAGCAATTCTTGAATGGTCACAACCACAAATATAATTTGTTTAGACACACATACAAATAGAAATAAGTAAAAAGAGAGAGAAAAAAAATCAATTTATTGTTATTATTGTTGAAAGGGAAATGGTATTTATAGCGAAAACTCACGCGAAATTGTTCCGACATGTATTCCATTCGGTTTCAATTTTGACTTTCCCTTGTTTTCCATAAAGCATGTCGTGATTTCTGCAAAGCTCTCTCTTGTCATTGGCTAATTTTTATTTTGCGATGCTTTCTAGATAATTTTGTTCGCTGGATATAGCATAACTCTTGTTGAAAACATTGGTTAATGTGTATTATTTTGTGTCTAAACGATTTGGATTTATGTTTGTGACTATCTAATTATTATCCTTGTTTACTCTACTAATACTAATCATTAAAGAAATTTTGTGGCTCAGCGTATCCGATACTTGCCACAAATCTTATCTAAGGAAAAAAAAAAGTATCTTTCTGGTGAAAATGAAAGAAAATGACGTATGAGACAAAAAATAAGTGGAAAAGTTGTGTGTAATACTACACTTTTGTCTTTTATATCTATATGGGTGAAAAGATCATGCCTATATATATCTGCGTTTGGACAATTAAGGAAAGCGTATAGGAAAAAGGTGCGTATGGAGAATAAGAGAGGCATGAGCGTGAGAAAAGGTCCATGGACATATGAAGAAGACAACTTACTCAAGGCTTACATTCACAAGTATGGTCAAGGAAAATGGCATTTAATTCCCAAAAGAACAGGTATAATGATTGTTGCTTGTACTACTAGTGTTTTTTTAATTAATAGTGTGGAATGTTGCATTACTCTAATTTTTTAGAGGGCATTAATCTAGCAAAAACCATTATTTGTTGATTTTTGATTAATATATAGTATGAAATATCATATTTAATTCTTTTTGGAGCAGCAAAAGAGAATATACAAATATAATAAAAGTGGGTGTTGTATTATAAAATATCAAAAGCTAAATAGCCCAAATCCCACAACCTAACACCTCCTACTCTCTATGAGTACACATAAGAGGATTAATACACCACTCATAATATAAACACGACCCACCCTTTTTCTTTGACTACATGCGCTTTTCAAAATAGAACTTTGATTTAATTACCCAATTAGTTTGCATTTGGAATTGTTTTTGAAAATGTCGTTATTTCTGGCCTTATAAATTGACCACAAACTACATGCAAAGCCAATAACAACCTCATTTTCCCTTCCTCGAAAACAAAACAGCTAAAGTCCAAAAGGAGGAGGAAAAATTTGTCTCGCAAATAATAACCACACCTAGGATGAAAAACTATACAAAACAAACAAATGTTGTTCTGTGATTCTCTTTTGAGATTTTATATTATTTATATATATTCAAAATATTTGTTACATATACATATATGCACTTGACAGGATTGAATAGGTGCCGAAAAAGCTGTAGATTGAGGTGGGTAAATTATTTAAACCCCAATATCAACAGAGAAAGCATTACCGAAGATGAAGCTGATATGATCATAAGGTTACACAATCTCCTAGGGAACAGGTAAGCTTCCAAGGGCAATGCATGTAGCCTAGCTAGAATTAAGTATGATGTATTCTTTAGATAACATTTTAGCTAATTTATTTATACATATAATATAGATGGTCATTGATTGCTGCAAGGCTTCCTAGTAGAACAGCTAATGATGTGAAAAACTATTGGAACACACATCTGCGGAAGAAGGTTCTTTCAGAATCAGTAGAAAAAAATGAAAAAGAGAGACCTAAGGAAACAATGAAAGCTCATGAAGTTATTAAACCTCGACCTATAACTCTTTCAACTCATTCACATTTCATGACACAACCAATACTGAATTCAAATAGAGATAGTAAAATTCTCATGGATCGTGATGGCTCATCAGAGATTATGGTTCCAAATCAAGTTGGTAGAGATTGTGCTTCTGCTTCACAACTAAGTCTAGGTAATGTCCCCGTACCATGTGGAATGTGGTCGGACAGTTTATGGAACTTGGGGGAACAAGTAAACGGTGAAAAAATTGGCTCATGCTCTTCGTTACAAGAAGAGAACAACTTTAATATGGAGGTTCCAAATGTTGATGACTTCTTTTGGGATTTCAACCTTGATGATTTTGATTTTCGTATGAATCTTTAATTTGTTGTGTAATACACCCTCTAGTCACTATTAATGGCAAAAATTAATTTTTAACTTTATTGAATAAATGATGTTTTGTGTCTATATTATAGACTAAATACATAAGTTATTCAATGAACCTAAAATGTAAATTATTTTTTTGCTTATAATAATGACTTGAGGTTGTATTCTTAGCTCTACTTTAAATCTCTACACACCAAAGTCTTTTACCATTAATTTTTATTTTTCAATAAAAAATGTTGGGATGAGTATATGTAACAAAATAAAGTGGAACGAAGTGGAATGAATGAAAATGAAACATGGGTTTTACGTTCTATTACATAATTAAAGTAATTTATGATGAAAATAAAAATGTTTTATGTATTCTATGGTGGACCGGAAGTTGATTGGTGGTGTAATTTAAATGAGTGTTGGAATAAGCCCTTTTCAGGTGTTTGTATGGGCTCAGCCGTGGAAGAAAATGTAAGGTGTTGTTATAGGGTTTTTTTTGGGTTAGTTTAGTTCTTTTGGAGGAGTTTTGTTGCGAGCAACATGAGATAGGAGTTTGCATCTCATTTTGATAGTCATCCACGATGGAGGTCGAGAATTTGGTGAAAATTTATACTTTGTTGTTGTGATGGGTTAGAATTTATTTTTGGTGTTGACTTTGGTGTTGGTGGTTAGTGTTGTTTTTGTTATGGTGGTAAACCTTGGTTGGGTGTTGTCTTTATTGGTATTTCATATCCAAGATGTATGGGTTTCATTTGGGTGTTCCGTCTACATACGACACTCTTTGCTTGTTGTTTCTATGTTTTGTCGATCTATGTGTGTCCTATGCAGTGACTTGGTTAGTAATAAATTTTGTCGTTAAAAAAATAAAATAAAGGGGATAACCATTTTGGGTTGGATTTTTTATTTCAAGTCCACTATTCATTTAAACTATTTTATTTATTTTATAATATTATTTAATTTTTAAAAAAAATTTCATACCTAAATAAAGGTCTGACAAACCTGAGGGGATTCATTCCACTATGGGGTTTAATCCCTAGCTAGTTAAAGCCATAAAGAAGCTGTTTATGAACTAGCCCACCAAAATTGTCATCGGGGAAAATCAAATCCGAGACCTTGAAAAAAGCATACTCAAGTTCTCAAACCAACCACACTAACCAAAATAACACCACAAGGTGCAATAGGAATTTAAATTATTGATGTATTTCTGGGAATAGAGGATTGGAAAAAAAAGTATTTCTATGTTTGGTAGGATGGAAAAAAAAAATATGCCTAGGAATAAATAATACCTAGGAATATATTTTATCCATCAAGGACAAATCCATAAATTTTTACTTGTGGGAGAAAAAATTTATATAATAAATACTTATACAAAATTTTTAGCACTGAGTAAGTGATAAAATAATAACATTATTATTATTAAAAAAAACTTGAGATTATAAACACTACACTATTATATTTAGAAAAATGAAAGATTCTTTAACTTATTATAAATTAAAATTGTTCTTTATGTGTCTTTATATTTAAAAAAATTATTGTTGAATTTTGCTCATTTTCAACACTATAAAAAATTCTCTCTATAAATGTATGAGAAAAAATCATTCAAAATTTCATCTCAAATGCATTCGCACATTTGATTCTGTAAAATTCATGAGAGAAACTCTTATTGTATAAATTTCTAATTCACGGAAGCAATCTACTATTTTAAGAGAAGACAATAATTAAAATATCAAATATTTTAACATATATAACATAAACATTAGTGGGGCAATTGCCCCCGATATGATATGAGTGGATCCGTGCCCGCCATTCATGTTCTAGTCATTTTTATTCTCATGGGAGAAGGATGGGAAAATTTACATTCCTAGGAATAGCACTCACATTTTGCTTAAAAGCCAACTTATACCCATATTCAACTTCCATACTCCCCCACGTTTTGAGTTGGTTGGCTTTTTTTAATGATTTTTCTTCTTTTATTTTTTAATTAAAAAAACAAGTAATAAACTCGTAGGAGTTTAAATTGGTAACCAAACACTTTTTTGAAAATTTTCTTAAAAATAGATTCATGTCATTATTCTTGAGATAACTAATCCTCGGAATAAACTTTACAACCTTAAAACAAGCACACCCTACATTAAAAATTTGTCCTCAAAGGTTCAAAGCAGGGCCGGTCCAAGGCATAGGTCGGGGTGCGACAATCTAGGGGCCTTGCCGATATGGGGCTTAAAATATTTTTTTATAAATGGGGTGTATATAGAAATATTTGGTTTTTTGTGGGCTCAAGTCTGTTAATGTTTTAGGCCCTTTTAACGCGATTTGCTATATATACCCACGTATAACATAAATATTTCTATATACACCCTCCCTATAAAAAAATTGATTTTTCTTAATATGTGCCAAAAATATTATTATGGGAGAAACTGGCAATATTTTTTGGGCCATTTGTTCCTAATAATGTGCCCACTAATATTAAAAATATTGGTGATATTTATTATCCAAGAAATTGGGATAACTTTCATAACAAAACAAATTATATTTTAGTTGAAAATGAGCCTACAAAATTAATCTTCATCTTGTCTTTCTAAGGTTCCAAAAAAAACAAATTATATCAATATTGTAATGTCAACTTTCTAGAATTGATTGAAAGGATTGCAAAATTGAATTTGATATTGCAAGATCATGCGAGACACTTTCAAGATCACGAAACCGATGTGAGACGCATTCATAATCATTTCGTGGGTGCTATTATTCTCTTCGATGGTATTTTATTTGGTTTTGGTGGATATAAAGTATTTGATTTTTTTTTTTGACAAATGATTTTCTTTTAGATGTTGCCTAAAAAAATTATTTAGTAGTGAAAAGCGGGAAAAAAACAAAATGAAAAGCTAATAAAATCACAACAATGAGTTAAAAAAAATTATGACGTATTATATAAGGGGCATTTTTCTCATATTATGCCTAAGGCCCGTAAAATTTTAGGAATGGCCCTCGTTCAAAAGAAACATTTCCTTAGAAATAGGCTGGATAAATGTGAGCCAAAATTTTTAGAATTTTCTACACCAATCCAATTGAAAATTTGGACCAAAATTTCCCTCTTAAACTTTTCAAGGAACACTGTTCCTCGAAAAACTACACCAAAAATTAAAAATGTGCACTATGGCTTCAACCCTCTCAAGATATTTTATCAATCATTAATTAATGATGTAAAACCCATACCGAAACCAATTAAGATCATGTTTAATATGGGTTATTCTGTTTGGACTCAAACTTAAAAAAAATAAAAAATTTAAGGGGAATTAGTCACTTTAGTCCCTGAATGGGAAATGAGTAGCTACTTTAATCCTTGAATACAGAGAATTTGTAAAACAGTCCATGAATGTAGACTATGTTGGTCAATTTCAGGGACTAAATTGATTAATGAAGTCTATATTCAGGGACTAAATTGACTAACAGAGTCTACATTCATGCACTAAATTGACGAACAGAGTCTACGTTCAGGAATTATTTTGCAATTTATCTGCATTCAGTGACTAAAGTGACGACTTATTTCCTATTCAGGTCTAAAGTGACTAATTCCCCAAAATTTAATTGGTTTAGATTGAATTTTAGGACACATCGGTTTGATTTTGATTCGGTCATTATGTAAATTTCAAAACCAATGACAACATTGATTTCTCTTTTGGTTTGTTAATCACAATCATTTTTAGTTAAAATGTAAATCGAAAAAATACCCAAGCATAATAAATGTTAGGAAAAAGATACATAGACACATTTTTCTCATACACATATTGTACCACCCTTTTCACAACCAACCAAAACATGACACATAATACACATAAGAGAGAGAGAAAGAGAAAAAGCCACATGTTGCATTTCTATGTGAAGGTACAAAGGTGTATCCCACGTAAGTATGTCTATGTATCATTGCTCATAAATGCTATAGGTAACTAGATACAAGAGTCCACGGTCTTATGTTGTAAAGAATGAAAAACACCAAGCCAACAACAGCTACTAGATACAATGCTAGACATGATCAACACCTAAATTATAGGGAGAAATCAACTCTAGAATTGATCAAAAACCAACAAAAAAAAATGATAACAAACAATTCCACCAACATAACTACTTGGCATTCTTCTATTAATCAAAGTTGAAACAGAAGGTAAACCCTCATTTATTTTGGTTCGTGTTAGAATTGGGGACTCTTTCGACCGAGAGTTGAGTGCCTTAGTGATTTGTTTCTAAAGTATTTATGGTGGTTTGATTGCTTTTGTTTTGAGATCGGGAATCAGTTTATAGAAAATTGTTTTGGAGTTGCTATAGTGACTTCTTTGGTGGACATGTGGTCATTTGGTGGTGGAATCCAAATAAGAGTTGGACTAAATGTTTTTCAGGTGTTTATTTGAGCTCAGTTGTGAGAAGAGAAAGTGAGGTGTTGTTATTGGGTTTTTTTGGTTGGTTTAAATGTCTTTATGAGGTTTATTATGCTTTGAGAAGTGTTTCAAACGTGTGTTTGTGGTCATTTGCGATTGAGTTTCTCAACTTTGGTCTATGAAGTAGTGTGGGGGTTTATCGTTGATTTTTTTATATTGTCTTTGGTTTTGATGGTTAGTTTTTATTGATTTTGGTGGTAGCCATTGGGTGGTGTTTTTATTGCTGTTTTGATTTATGACATGTATGGGTTTCTTTTGGATGTTTCGCCTATATATAGCGCCCTTTGCTTTGTTATTTTTGTCTTGTCGCTCTATGTTCTTGAACATGGCTTTGTTATTAATATATTTTGCAGTAAATAAAAGAGAGACATTACTTATGCAACAACAATAGAGATTGGACCAGCGCCTGTTAATTTCACGAAGTGCATCACTCCCTAACTGAAATGAATCAATCCCACGCCAACTAAACGAATGAGGGTATAAAAAAAGACATCTTGGGGTCTTGGTCCCTGCCACAAACAACTAACAAAATATGAAGAAAACGAATGAACTCAAATTCTTCTACCGCAGACGACTCATGTATGAAAAATAAAATACTCCTCAAAGGAATATACTTTGGAGTCAGGTTGAAATTAATATTTCTGGTAGAATTTTTCTAATCACGCCTCATATATTTCTGGTTACATCTAAATTTAGTTAAAATTTTACAATAATACTAAAATTACTCTTTCATATAAATTTTTTTAAGACCTTGATTTCCTTATCACTCTAAACTTTCACCCTCTTTTACCCACAAACAATCATGAATGTTCAATCAATCTCAAAATGAAAGAAGAATTAAAAAGTTTTTAATTCATACTCAATTGCATATAGATAAGCGAATTTCTTATTTTTATTCAATGATGATGAGTTTCTATTTATCTCGTTTTTCAACGTGTTGATATGTTATGCATTCTACAAATGATGTTATTTCATGGTGCAACACATATTAACGTTAACTAAAAAATTTAAGCAAACATTCATAGGTTAACTTAAATTTAGTTGTAAAGACTAAACTTAAAAACTTGTAATTTTGTAGGGACTATAAACATATTTAACCCTTAAATGTTTTTTTTTTAATCTATACTATATATAAAGAAAATAAGGGGTTTTGGGGAGATTTTAGGCTTTCTTTTTTTGTTATTCCAATTATACCCTTACAAATATTTTCTATAATAATGTTATATTGTTGGTGTTATTAAAAAAGATAAGATTTTTTGTTATATTTGTTATGTTATTGTTGTCATTGAAAAATATAAATATTTTTTTTGAAGGATTGAAAAATATAAATATGATTAGTTGAGTTTATTACATTTGAAAGTCACAAATATATATACTTATAATTTTAATCTGTATAAATAAATTTATATAAAATATCGTTGATAATCTACACGCGTTAGCGCAACAAAAAATGTGGAAAGACGGGCACGATAGTTCCCATCTTTTCGCTAGTAAATATAAATATTGTGATTTTCAAATTGTAACAAACCATATTTATCTTTTTCATTTACACCAACAATATAACAAAAAACAAATATTTTTTTGTGCGAAAATTTTTATTTTTTTAATGACACGAAGTCACCAACATATAAGATTATTATAGACAAGTTTGTTTAAAGCTATAATTGAACGACTAAAAGCCGAAGAAATTTTTTCGAAGGACTAAAACGAAAAAATGAAATATTTATAGGGACCAAAAATTTATTTAACTATTTTCTTTAAATAAGTTAAAAATTAAATTATGGAGTAAAAGGTAATTGTTATATGAAATATTTGAATATATTGTCTGGTGTAAACTCCCAACACAAACAATGAAAATTTGGGGCATCCCTCGAAAGTCTATATTCGAAGTAAGGGTGATATTTTATTCTAACATATGTACTAAAAAAAAACAATTTTGTTTAAGAAATATCAAAAGAAGTTTGAAAGACATGTATCATACATTTAAACGAAGAAGTTAGTTTTTTTTTTCTTTTCATTTCCTATAAATAGGAGATATGTTATCCGGATTCATCAGGACTTCATTTCTAATATGTAAATTTGCTTAGGAGATTACATATCCGTCTAGCTAGGATAAAACATCTTACTAATTGTTGATCAAATGATGTGTGTTGTTCAATCTTGTTTATAATATCATTTTCCTTTTACTTTTGTTGTTAATTTTCTCCATTTTTTAAACTTAGTGTTCTTGTTCTTGTATTTTCAAAACGTTTTTCCATTCTCACGCATTTCTTGCACTTCAAACACAACTTGAGAAAATAAACCTATCAACTTAGAATTCCTTAAGAGTCTAACTTCAATCTTAGATTGATCATCCAGTTTATTTGTTGAGGGTGATATTTTTCCATGTCAACAAATTGACACGCCTGATGGGACATAGTTTGAGATAGTTTGTGAGTTTCCTAAGTGCTAAATTTAAGAAAATGTTAAAAAATGGCTTGCCCCACCAAGAAGAAGGAATGTTTTCCATTTAAGAAACGTTTCCTAAGTGGTAAATATGTCTCGATATATTGATCTAATTCCTCAAGCATAATTACCTTCAAATCTTGTGATTAGTGAAATTAATTAACATTGATCTTGTGGTGAGTACATCAATTTGAAGGACAAATGCCACCGTGCCCCGTTATAGGCTTCCACCAAGATATGCTCTTCCTCCTTCATATTCATCTTCTATTATTCGAATATCATGGTTAATGATTAAGTTCCTCACGGAATTTCAAATGCATAACTTGTTTGAATACCACATGTAGATCCACACCATGTGATTATAGTTAATATAAACCAAAATGCAGACAACATGAGAAACCAAATAAGGCAAAATGGTTGTGGGCATCATGTTGAAAATATGGTTGAATGGGATTTTAATAGGCATGGTTTCATTGTAGGCTATGTCAATAACCCATTCTTTGTGTCTGTATTTCCTAATATTGTATATATTGCGGTGTGAACTCCTTCTAGGAATCAAAATTTTAAGGTTCACTAAATTTGCTGGTGAGGCTCGAGAATCAATCATTGGATATAGTGTAGGGACTTGGTGAATGATGAAAATATAGAAATTAAACATTTCCCAAGTTCATTAACCAAGGATGCTTTCACTTGGCTTACCACCCTTCCACCCAATTTGATTTTCCGTGGATAATTCTTTAGGGGTAAAATGAAAGTTAACCTTATAGACTTCGCCAAAAAGAAAAAATATAATGAATCATTTGACTATTGTTGGAAAATGACTCAAAAATAATGCATCCTGGAAAAGCCAAAATCGGGGTCCGATTTTTGCCTGGTTTTGGAGACATTGGTCTCGACAAAAATCGGCGCCCGAAGTCTAAAAATCGGCGCCCGGATTGTCGCAGGAGCAGAAAATTAAAACAGTGTTTTTCATAGGTCGGTTCTGTTCCAATTTTTTAGGGATGCTTTCCACTATAAATATAAACCTTGTATCAGATGGATTATGTGCGTAGAAAATAGGGTTTAGAAGGCAACATTCAAACTAGGGTTTATAGAGAATTTCTCTTGGCAACAAACACTAGGGTTGGGATTGTTTTGATTCACCTTGAACAAAACACTATTAGGATTGAGTCTCTTGGTCACGGGAAGAGATTGGGACTTGGGTAGAATTAGGTTTGAAGACTGATTCTTGTAACTCAATATATCTTTGTAAAGAAACTCATATCATTATAGTGGAACTGAGAGCTGCTCTCTCCCCCAAAGTAGGTCATCATTAAACCGAACTGGTAAACAAATTCTTGTGTTCTCATTCTTCCCTTTACCTCTTGCTGTTTATTTTTGTTTGAATTATATTTTGTTACCCTCTTGATTTGATTACTTGGTATTAATTTTGCTCCACACATCAAGTTTATTATTGGTGTGGTTTTCACAACGAATTCACAACAATTGGCGCCCACCGTGGGGCAAAGGTCAAATCAATAACCAGGTATCATGGGTTCGAAGTGGGATATTGAAAAGTTTACCGGTAGTAACGACTTCGGGTTGTGGAAGGTAAAGATGAGGGAAATTCTAATTCATCAAAAGTGTGTTGAAGCATTGAAGAGAGAAGCACAGATGCATGCGCATCTAACACCTACTGAGAAGACTGAGATGAATGATAAAGCGGTCAGTGCCATCATTCTGTGTCTTGGGGATAAGGTGGTGAGAGAGGGAGCAAGGGAGACTATTGTTGTGTCTATGTGGAATAAACTTGATTCATTGTACATGACGAAGTCCTTAGCACATAGACAATGTTTGAAACAACAACTCTACTTTTACCGAATGGTGGAGTCAAAACCTATAATGAAGCAATTGACGGAGTTCAATAAGATTATTGATGATTTGGCGAACATAGATGTGAATCTGGAAGACGGGGATACAATGCTTTATGGCAAAGAGGGCACTATCACTTTGGAGGAAGTTCAAGCATCTTTGAGAACCAAAGAGTTAACCAAGTTCAAAGAGTTAAAGGTTGATGATAGTGGAGAAGGCTTGAATGTCTCAAGGGGGAGAAGTGAAAACAGAGGAAATGGAAAAGGCAAGAATTCCAGGTCAAAGTCTAGGTCAAAGGGTGATGGTAATAAACAAAGTACAAATGTTTTATTTGTCACAACACAGGTCACTTCAAGAAGGATTGTCTTGAGAGGAAGGGCAATGGAAGTGGTAGTTCATCCGTTCAGACTGCAAGTGAAGAGGAAAGGTTATGAGAGTGTTGGAGCACTAACTGTGACAACTTGGGAACCTGAAAAGGGCTGGGTCTTGGACTATGCATGCTCTTATCACATTTTTCCGAGAAAGGGGTACTTTGAAACATTGGAGCTGAAAGAAGGTGGAGTTGTTCGCCTTGGTAATAATAAGGCTTGCAAAATTCAAGGTATGGGTACTATCCGTCTCAAAATGTTTGATGATCGTGGTTTCCATTTGAAGAATGTGAAGTATATTCCTGAACTTAAGAGAAATTTAATATCTATAAGCATGTTTGATGGTCTAGGATATTGTACTAGAATTGAACGTGGTATGATGAGGATTTATCATGGTGCATTAGTTATAGCTAAAGGGTCTAAAATACATGTGTCATACCCCAATTTTTGACCCGAGATGTCACTGACACGTGTCATTTGACTCTACATTCATACGCAATTTGACCTGATCGATCTCTGACATTTTAGTGAAAATTTCGACAGAGAGGTATTTTAAAATACCTCATTTTGGTTCCGAGTCGGGCCCTCTTCTCTCTTTATTTTTTATCTTGTATTTAATTGCCATCTCTTATTTAAGTTTTTAATTAACTTTAATCTTGTATAAAAATCTTTATTTTTCTTTTGTAATTAAAATTTTAAAATATCTTATTTGTTTTAGCTTATTTTCCTTTTAGTTTTATTTTTGTCCATATCCAAGAAGTTAGTCCAAATCCAAAATATGCATAGTTATCCTTTTTATTATTATTTATTTTTATTAGATGATAAGTCCAAAAGTCCAAGTCCCAAATTCTGTAACAAACGAGCTATCCTCCTCCCCAAGTCGAGTCACACAGTTTTTGTTTAAACAAACCCTAATCCTAATCCTATAAAAAGCAACCTGCAACAACACAATTTTGGACAGACACAAAATTTTCCAAAAAAACCTAGCCACCACACAATAATACAGTTTTAAACCCTAGTTGCCGTAATTTTACATGATAGTTCTGAACATCATTTTCAATTGAATTCCAAGTTTCGGTTTTTTCTCTTTTATACCTCTTGCTTCCATATACTAGTATAAGCTTTAGATCCTTTGTTTTATGCAAATTCATTGTGTATTCAGCCATTACTATTCCTATCAATTTTGCTTGTTTGCTGTCACGTAATGGTTCAAATCCATTGTCCTTTTGTGACTTAGTTTCATATTGTTCTTTAATTTCCATCGCTAGTGTTAGTTATTCGATTCCCATCATATTGCTGCTACATATATATTTCTATTCCAATACAATTTGCTGCACCACTCGGTTTCAATTATAATTAACAATTGCCTGCTGCTTGTTGCTGCCTTTTTTATTCTTTATTTTCCCTGTCGTGGTGCTTCCGATGTGCCTCTGCGGTTAGTCTAATCCATTCGTTGATTTGCTACTGCCGTTACCACTCTCTTTTCATTTAAACAGGTGTTTGCTGTGGTTGTTCTATTCCATTCCAATTGCAAGGCCGCTCTCCAAAGTTAAAGAGATTCCGTCCTAAAGAGAACTGGTGGCCCTTTTGTATTTCTTTTTTTAATTTCTTCTTCATGCATTTTTATTTTCTCTAGCATTTTATTTTTATTCTCTCATGCATTTTTAGTAGTTTAGATTTATTATTCTGCACTTGTATTACTTATTCATGTTATATTTATTTTATGTCATTTATTTTTATCGCACGGATTTTAGAATGTATATTTAAGCTTTAATGTAAATTTATCATGTTTTTTTTTCTTTTTTTTATCGCAGACCGTAGAATGTATCATAGGCTTATGTAATAGTCATAGGTGCATGTGTGCGTGTGTGGGTGTATGCCTTTTATTTTGCTTCTAGTTTAGGTTAAAGGTCCTCGTGGTGGTCCAACACCACCATGAGGTACCTACGCTTTATTTTTCTTGCTCCGTTAGTTTTCAATTTTAGTTTAGTTATATCTCAAAAAACAAACAAAAGGAAACATGCAAATAATCACAAAAGTCACAAAAAATATTTTCATAAACAAACCTTGATTCAAAAATCAAGTGATCCGGTTATTTTCTATTCTTTCGTAAGTCAAACATTGCAATCTACATTAATCGTATTTCAAGTCATTTTTTTTCTTTAATATAAAAAACACAAAACAAACTTATTTTGCCACTTGGCTTTTCATTTTAAAACCTTTTCAAAATTAATAAAAAACACACAACCAATCAAACGTCAATTTCTACCCCGAACTACGAGGTTTTGATCCCTCACGGGTACGTAGGCAAAGGACACTCGTCCTTCCAAATCATTAAAATTGTAGATAAGTAGGTCTCTTTTCTTTATCACTTTAAAGTCATTTCTTTCAAAAAAGCAAGCAAGTTTTATAGCACAAAACGTTAAATAAAACCAAGAGGTTCTCGTAGAGTACTACGGACGTAAGGGGTGCTAACACCTTCCCTTTATGTAACTAACCCCCGAACCCTAAATCTTTTCAAAGGGGTGTTTCGAACTTTTTTCCCCTTTCCTCTTAAAATTAAATGTTCAGTCGTAAATAAAATAGTGAGTCAAACGCTAATTAAATAGCCTTGATCTCCGAAAAATGGCGCGACAACATGGTTTATATATTTTAGAAGGTTCCACTGTTATAGCTCATGCATCGGTTGCTAGTGTAGACACTCTAGATATAACTAAACTGTGGCATTTGAGGTTAGGTCATGTCAGTGAGAGGGGTTCGGTTGAGCTAGCTAAACAAGGTTTGCTAGGGAATGAAAAACTAAACAAACTAGATTTCTGTGATAATTGCACGTTAGGCAAACAACACAAGGTGACGTTTGGGGTGGGTGTGCATAAATCTAATAGGCATTTTGAGTATGTTCATTCGGACCTTTGGGGTCCAACATCAGTTAAAACTCATGGGGGAGGTTCATATTTCATGTCTATTATTGATGATTATTCTAGAAAGGGATGGGTTTACATTCTGAAGAATAAAAGTGATGCTTTTGAAAAATTTAAAGAATGGCATACACTTGTAGAAAATCAAATTGGAACTAAACTGAAAGTGTTAACAACTGACAATGGCCTGGAGTTTGTTTCAGAGCAGTTTAATGTGTTTTGCAGGAAAAGAGGTATAAAAAGGCATAGAACCGTGGCATACACACCTCATTAGAATGGTCTAGCTGAAAGAATGAATAGGAACTTGTTGGAGGGTGTGAGGTGTATGTGGTTGGGAGCTGGATTGTCCAAGAGTTTCTAGGGAGAAGCTGTTAGTACTGCAACATATTTGATTAACAGATGTCCATCAACAGGGATAGATCTCAAGACACCTATGGAGGTTTGGAGTGGGAGACCGGCAGACTACTCTAATTTGAAAGTTTTCGGAGCTTTAGCATTTGCTCGTGTCAAACAGGACAAACTTGATGCTAGAGCTGTGAAGTGTATTTTCATTGGTTATCCCGAAGGTGTGAAAGGTTACAAACTGTGGAAGATGGATCCTGGAGGATCAAAATTTAGTATAAGCAGGGATGTTACTTTTGATGAGACCCGTATGGGGATGAAGTGCAAAGACCCGGAAACAAGCTCAGAAACGGGGGTACAGAAAATTCAATTTAAGGTGGAGCCTACCACTGATGAAAGGGAAGGGGAAGATCAGACTCCAGTACCTGATGAGAGTGAAGACCAAGAAATAATTGATCATGACTATCAGCTATCAAGAGATAGGAAAAGGAGACAAACTAGACCACCTGAAAGATACGGTTATGCTGACTCATATGTTATGCTTTGAATGCAGTTAAAGAATTGCAAGACTCGGAACCAAAGAATTTCAGGGAAGCATTAGAAAGCAAGGACTGGCTAAAGGCAATGAATGAGGAAATACTTTCATTGGAAAAGAACCAGACTTGGAAACTTGTTTCATTACCTAAGAATCAAAGGGTAGTGGGAAGCAAGTGGGTGTTTAAGACGAAAGAAGGTATACCAGGGATCGAAGCACCAAGGTATAAAGCAAGACTTGTAGCAAATGGTTTTACTCAGGTGGAAGGGATTGATTACAATGAAATCTTTTCACCGGTGGTAAAACATTGTTCTATAAGGGTACTTATGGCGATTATTAACATGTATGATCTTGAGTTAGAACAAATGGATGTGAATACCTCATTTCTACATGGAGAGTTGGAAGAAACTATATATATGCAACAATCAGAAGGATTCGTAGAAGATAATACAAAAGTGTGTTTGTTGAAGAAATCTTTGTATGAGTTGAAGCAAAGTCGAAGGCAGTGGTATCGTCGATTTGATGAGTTTCTAGTAAAGGCTGGTTTTGTGATAAGCAATTATGATAGTTGTGTGTACATGATGAGAAGGAATGAGAAGGTCATTCTCTACCTTCTCCTTTATGTAGATGATATTCTTATGGCAAGTTTTGACAGGCAAGAGATTCAGAAGCTCAAGAAAAGATTGAATGATGAATTTGAGATGAAGGATCTTGGTAATGCAAAGAGGATACTTGGTATGGATATCATGAGGGACCGAAACAAAGGTGAGTAGTTCTTATCTCAACAAGGGTACTTGAGCAAAGTGGTGGAGCGGTTCAGAATGAAAGATTCTAAAGTCGTTGGCACTCCTCTTGATCATCACACAAAGTTGTCTATAAAGCAGTGTCCTCAATTCGATGAAGAGAAAAGCAAGATGGATGGTACTTCCTATGCAAATGGGGTTGGAAACATCATGTATGGAATGGTTTGTAGTAGACCAGAATTATCTTATGCAATAAGTGTGATAAGTCGGTTTATGGCAAATCCGGGTCAAGTGCACTAGCAAGCTTTTAAGTGGGTTCTAAGATATTTGAATGGGACTTTGAAAGGTGTTCTGAAGAATACAAGGTCACAACCAAGAAGGGATGTTTTGGAGGGATATGTGGATGCGGACTTTGCAGGTAATGTAGATACTAGAAAATCTTTGTCAGGATTTGTGTTTACATTGTTCGGTACAACAGTTACTTGGAAGGCAAATCGACAATTAGTTGTAGCTCTTTCAACAACTCAAGCAGAGTACATTGCCCTTGTTGAAGGGGTCAAGGAAGCCATATGGTTGAAAGTTATGATTGGATAAATAGGGATTAGTCAAGGGTGTGTGAAGATACATTGTGATAGCCAAAGTGCCATTCATTTGGTAAATCCTCAGGTCTATCATGAAAGAACAAAACACATTGACATTCGCTTGCACTTTGTTAGAGACATGATTGAGACAAAAGAGATCATGGTGGAGAAAGTGGCATCGGAAGAAAATCCAACAGACATGTTCACCAAATCATTACCGATATCAAGGTTCAAGCATTGCTTGGACTTGATTAACTTCATTGAAGCATAGATGAAGGTTGGAGAGAGCAGCATGGTGATTGATGGTTAAATTGACAGCATCACTATTTTAGAGTCAAGGTGGAGAATTGTTGAAAAATGACTCTAAAATAATGCATCCTGGAAAAGCCAAAATCGGGGCCCGATTTTCGCCTGGTTTTGGAGACATTGGTCTCGACAAAAATCGGCGCCCAAAGTCTAAAAATCGGTGCCCGAATTGTCGCAGGAGCAGAAAATTAAAACGGTGTTTTTCATAGGTCGGTTCTATTCCAATTTTTGAGGGATGCTTTCCACTATAAATATAAACCTGTATCAGATAATTATGTGTGTAGAAAACAGGGTTTAGAAGCCAACATTCAAACTAGGGTTTATATAGAATTTCTCTTGGCAACAAACACTAGGGTTGAGATTGTTTTGATTCACCTTGAACAAAACACTATTAGGATCGAGTCTCTCGGTCACGGGAAGAGATTGAGACTTGGGTAGAATTAGGTTTGAAGACTGATTCTTGTAACTCAATATCTGTTTGTAAAGAAACTCATATCATTATAGTGGAAAGGAGAGCTGCTCTCTCCCCCAGAGTAGGTCATCATTAGACCGAACTGGGTAAACAGATTCTTGTGTTCTCCTTCTTCCTTTTATCTCTTGTTGTTTATTTTTGTTTGAATTATATTTTGTCACTCGCTTGATTTGATTGCTTGGTATTAATTTGCTCCACACATCAAGTTTATTATTGGTGTGGTTTTCACAACGAATTCACAACAATTATTACATTAGTTAGAAAGAAAATTGTTAGCCAACAACTTAGAGATATGTATAGGTTTCCTGATACTTCTAGAAAAATTGAAGAAGCTTGGGCGTTTTCCTCGAAAAGATAAGAGTCATTATGTAGCTGCGATGGTGACTTGAGGTCACAACGATCCAACAATCGTTGAAGCCCGATCAACGACGTTAGCACTTGAATAAAATACAATTGTTGTTATCAATATATCACACTCATGTCAATTGTTTTGTTTCCGGAACTCTCATGAAAATATTAATGACGGTCAGTTGCAATTTTTGGGAAGAATGGTAAATAAGATTAGACAAACCCTAAATAGGTTTTAGAGCATAAAGTTTCAATTCACTAAACCTTGTAATAATATAGTATGGTAGCTCATATACTATAGCCAAGCTAGGCCATATAGAGGGGATATAAGACTTGGACAGAGGAGGAACCCATCTGCAAGGGCCATAATCTACAAAGATTTACATTAGTGATATGAGAGTTGCTCTTCTCCTATTTAGTATTGTGCCCATTCCCCTAAAAAGGCTGAACGAACATGAGTTAACTCACGTAGCACAGGTATGAGCAAAAATAAAAGGGAGAAGAACAATTCTCTAGTAATATAATTTATTCTTATATTAAAAAAACTGCACGCATACATTTTTTGTAACGGGTAATAAATTAAGTTACCAAAATTAACTAAAGTTTGAAATTAAAAAAATTCAATTTTGTAAGGATATAAAAACATATAAAAAATACTAACAAATGTCTTTAGAGTATTGTTTAAGAAATAAAAAAAAAATCATTTGCATGAAAAATTATGTGATTATAACATTGATAAAAGTTTAAGTTGAATTTCAAAAACAATATTTCTATTTACATATTTTTTAAACATGTCCCTAAACCATTTGTTAACCCGATCAAAAAATATTTAACTCTAAATTATACCATTAAATAAACTGTCACATTCAAGTTGTTACTCAAGGATTATTCAAAAAAAGTTGTTACCCATGGTTCTCAGTTCTCACCCCAAAATCACTCTACATCATCATTACTGACATCTTGTTCCCTAGCATTTCACATAGGGCCGTTGCCTGCTGGAACATTCTCATTTCTCAATACTTCCAAAATTAGCATTAACTTCCGTTGTGACTGTATTTAAAAGTTCTTAATCTACTGTTCGTCACCCCCACCATTCTGCTCTGAAAAAATTCTCATATTCCAGCCCTGCATTATGCATTATCAATATATATCTCAGTCAGGAATAGTTTCTTACTGTATTAATTGCATGGTCTATAATACCACACATAAATCAAAAGATATACAAGCAAACACATAAAGCAGCACCCTTATTTCTAGGATCATGTGTCTGACACTATTTGTTGTTATGCCTCGTTACTTAATTTTCTATTTTTTTATAATTTGGTTTCTTTTATATTCTTTATATAATACTCCCTCCATCCCGTTTTAAATGACCTATTTTAAAAATCTGTACTGTTCAGTTAACATATTTTGACTCTATTTTTCTACTACTATATAAACACAAAATATAGCATATAAGATGTTGTTGGATTTGTCTCGATGAATATTTTTAGAATATCAAATTTTCACAATTTTTTCTAATAAATTATTAAAGATATTTAAGATTAAAATTGTGCATTGGCATACGTGACACAGTCAACTATATCACTTAATATGGGACAGAGGGAGTATGAAGTTTCCAAATGTTGACGACTCATTATGGGATTTCCAATGGCGGATCCAAGACTCTGGATCAGGGGTGCAAAATTTGTTACGTAATAAATAATTATTAGTATATAAATATATAGTATTAAACTTCTTAACATGTGCAGATTTGCACATAATAAAAAAACACTATATATATATATATATATATTAATCACATAATTGAGTTCAAGTGATTAATGAATTTGATCTAAAGACGGATCATTTAATTTTTGGATGTAACGGTTTTCGGTCATACTTTACTTACCTTTTGAAATCATAAAAATGCATCCTAATATGTAGGTGACTATTACTTTCTCACTCTATTGCCTTCTCACACACCCTGTAAATTTTTCAAAAATGCCCTTGTGCAACTCAGATTTCATTATCCGAATTCATGTTTCACTGATTCGGATTCTAAAATCCGGACAATGCTTATGTAAAATCAGTCATCAGACTCTCACATTTCAACACTTTTGAGTTTTGCTTTTAAAAAAAAAAAAAAAAACTAAGTAAAAAAATGCTAAAAACCTGTCAAATAAAATCATAAAAATACCACCAAAAAATTATAAAAATCGAATAAAACTAATGCAAATTTTTCGGATTTTTCTGAGAATATGAAAAATAAAAAAAATGAAAAATGAGTTTAAACGATGGAATTTTGGATTTTGAGGGGCGGAGTCCCGTAAGAAGTCCCTTCTAGAGGAGTCATGGTCTTTGAATTATTTTTTTATTTTATGGGGAAGTTTCAGAGCAATCCGATCAATTAGCCCGAAAACTCGATTTTTGACTAAGAACAAGTAACAATGACCCAAAACAGAAGGATGAGAGTTAGAAAGAATAATATTGTTCATAAAATGATTATTCATGTTACAAACATGTTTAGAATTTGTGTTGATACAGTTCAGATTATATAATCCGAACTATTTTTCCCTTGAAAAAGGGTGTTTAGGGGTGTTCTGATTATGTAATCCGAAAAAATCATGTAACGCGCCCTATTTTTTGAGATTTTCGGATTACAAAATCCGAAAAAATCCGTAACTCATTTTTTCACCCTATAACAAAGGAAAACACCAGTTCGGATTATGAAATCCGAAAACTTCAAAGACATTTTTGAAAGGAAAAAAAATAGGGCGCGCGAGAATTTCATAGGATGGGAAAAGTAATAATCTATGTAGTATGTAGTATATACGTGAATATCTAGCCTATTGGATTTGGATCATGTCCATTATAATCAGCTTTGGGGACATGAACTCCATTACCAAGTATATTAAATAATAATAAAAACGGAAACCAAAAGGCAAAAATATAATAACAATAAAGGTAATTAGAAGTTGAAGGAAAATTTTAGAGGGATTAAAACGAAAAGTTAGTATATTTATAGGGACCAAAAACATATTTAACCCTAATTTTTTCTACACAAACAAGTGAAATAGTTTAAAGGGCATATGTTTCACAACAAAATAGTTAAATCGTTTCTCTCAAAATAGTTTTTTTTTTTTGACAAATCCTTTCACAAAATGGTTAAAATATTAATGAGATTTTTTACTTAAATTAATTATGAGATTATTTGTGTTATTTGAACAACCATTTATGTGATAACTTTTTGGACAACCATAAATTTAGTAAGACTTCTATAAACCTTAAACCATAATCTCTAACTATTGTTAATCAATGATATTTATCTTGAATTGACGACAACAATGAATAATCATAATTATGGCATAATTTATACCGCAATGTAGAATTAGTTTGTTATTGTCGTCTTCGAATTTGATTAAAAATTAATTTCGCCTTTGTCATCGAATCACAGAGTGTTTAAAGTGTATTTGTGTGTTGTTGCGACTTATCATATTATGCGACTACTGTTAATGAAAGACATTTGTCGAAAACCAGAAAAATAAATACGAAATAAATATATTTGATTGTAACATAAGTTATATCACCGTGTAGAATTGATTTGTTGTTGCGATGTTGAAATTCAATTCGAATTAATTTTGCTTTTGTAATTAAATTAATGTAATTGATCATATAATGTTAACGAATGATATTTATCTTGAATTAACGACAACAAATATAGCATAAATAAACCTGATTATGACATAATTTATACTTCCGTGTAGAATTAATTTGTTATTGTCGTGTTCAACTTTAAAATAAAAATTAATTTCGTCTTTGTAATCAAACTAAAGTCGTCTGTTAGTGTTTTGAACCGTGCATCGCACGGGATTGGCATACTAGTAATAATAAAAACGGAAACTGAAAAGGAAAAATATAATAACAATAAAGGTAATTAGAAGAAGTGTAACAAAAAAAACGGTAATTAGAGCATCTACATCCATACCATCCATATGGGAATGGGTTCTACATAATATATTATAGGGTTAAATAAGTTTTTCGTCCCTATGAATATAACGAATTTTGATTTTAGTCCCTATAAAATTAAACTGAATGTTTTCGTCCTCACAAAAAATTTTATTTTGTTTTTCGTCCTTAAAAGATATAATTTTGACGTGTTTTTGACATTTTTTGAACATAATATGAATATATAAATGTCGAATATAATAAACGGACATAACATAAATACAATTTCAACATAAAAGAGTTATAATTTTGTCATTTATATGAACATAAAATGGTCATTAAGGACGAAAAAACAAAATAAAAAATTTTGTGAGGATGAAAACATTCAGTTTAATTTTTTAAGGACTAAAATCAAAATTCGCTATATTTATAAGGACGAAAAACTTATTTAACCCTATATTATATTACTTCACACTTTTCAATTATTTAAACCACTCAACTACATTTTTTAAATATTCATACTAGTCCTGTAAAACTCTAAAATGGTTCCCACTAAACCCCACAATATATCAAAAGTGTCTTTTGTTGCTTTGTAAATAGTACTTTTTATTTATTTTTGGGTTAAATTTGTTTTTGGTCCCTATAAATATACCAACTTTTCGTTTTAGTCCCTCTAAAATTTTCCTTCAACTTTTAGTCCTTAAAATATTTTCCATCTTCACTTTTGGTCCCTCTTTTAAAGTAAACTCATATGTAGAATACATATTTTTGAATAAAATTTTGCAGAAAAATTCATAATATTATAAGAATCTCTCCCAAAAAAAATTAGAATTTTTTAACAAAACATGAATTTAATATGAATTTTTATATGTTTGACGGTTAAAAATTCATAATTAATTTATGTTTTGTTAAAAAATT
>Ga0228710_1003795_pt1 | contig 23959 bp, 16 predicted proteins | sample MedpolnodulmetaG_FD_177995 | JGI IMG/M metagenome (GOLD analysis project Ga0228710, IMG submission 177995) | Root nodule microbial communities from Medicago polymorpha collected in Santa Monica, California, United States - pink nodules | ecosystem: Host-associated > Plants > Roots > Nodule...
ATATATAAATAATCATAAATCGAAATAAAAGAGGTTTGTAATTTTTTCAACAAAAGTACAATTTGAAAATGAAACAATTATGTTTTTTTAATTGATAAATGGGCTATTGGGTTGGGTTTGCTACAAGGAAATATGTTTGGTTCTACCGTGAGGTGAATTGATTTTGACATAATTGATTTTAATTGAATTGATTTTGAGTAAAATCAAGTTGATGAAAAATTGGTTTATATTTGGATGCATTATTGTAAAAGTGATTCTTATTGATTCTTGTTGTTATAGTTTCAACTAAAATTGCTTTTGGGTATATAATTACCAAAATGGGTATTAATTAATGTGTATTTCAAATTTTATTTCATTTATATTTTACATCATTGGATTCACGAATAAAAGAGTATTTTAATTAAATTCTTATCTACAACTAAATATAAATACAATGGGCCATCTCTCTTATGTCTTCCCTAACCTTGAGAAAATATTACTGTAGCTCGCAGAAAATTAAACTTCCGAAGCAAGAATTTAGCAGCATGAATTCCCTACAATCCAAATCCATGCCATATCTAATAGCACCATTAAAATAGAATTTGGGAGTTAAAACATAGTTATTAGAATATAAGGCTGATGAAGCCAAGTGAGAAGGAAAGACAACAACATTAAGGGGAAAAATAGGGAAAAGGTGAGTGATGTTTTTTCCAGCAATAGAATCGATTCCTCTCAAAATTGAAAAGCTAGGAATACCAGCTTCAAGTCAAACGCTCGATTTGATCAAGACTTACAGTTGCGACGTGAAACGAAGCAGGTAACCAAACATCACAAACGTGAGTTTGACGATTCTTGACGCATGTTAGGAGGATCTAACACGAAACCAAACACAGACTAAGTGTTGAGCCCGTGCTAGTGCCCAGGCTAGCTGGAGGTGTCTCCGCCCCTGATCGCAAGGATATCAATGCGCTTAACATGATTGTACAAGTCTTCCAATGAAAAGTTCGTCTTTTAAGTTTGACCATTCGTTTGTGGATGATAAGTGATGTTGGGTTCTGTAGTTACCAATCAAATCAAGCTATACTAGAGAATGAAGGAAAAGGAAAAAAAACGGAAGAAAGAGAAAAATAAAGAAATAAAAGTTCAACTAGGTGTTTCATAGATCACATGTGAAAGTTACAAGCTTAAATACCTAGGTCACCCTCCTCTATTGGGCTCGGGTGCCATTACATGGGCCTTATCCACTTGATTTAGATAGAGAGTATAATATAATAAAAACATAATAAGTTGCTGAAATTATTTAAAATGAAAATCCTTCATCCAAAATGGCTTCTGGATCCTTCTCTTTGGTTTAGGTGGGTTCATCTCTCTAGCAATACTTCCCAGGTCAGATAGAACCTTGTCCTCGAGATTCGAACATGGAGAGGGTGTGTGGTGGTTCACAGCTGTGGACGGTTGGGATTTGTCCTCAAAGTGGGTAGGTGAGATCAACAGTTTAATGTGAGGGTGGAATGGTCCAATGTAATAATGGCATTTGGAGGGGTGGGCCCGACGAAAGCGTGTTGCAAGAGAGAGAGTTTATGTGTGGGTCCCTTGGGAACTCCTCCTGGTTGAAGATGGGGGAATTTCGCGAAGAATCTGATGGAGGAGGTTGAATGGTCAAGGTAGGTGATGCATCAGATGGATGATGTGTGTCTTGGGAGTCTGTCAATGCTTTATGAGAGTTAATTGAGGGTTGGGAAGGCAAAGGCATAAGATTATTTTCTTTGTCTCTTTGGATGTTTATGTTCCTAGAAAGAGACTCCGATTTTTCTTCTCCCAGTAAAGTAGAAACTGGGATGTTTGAGGGAATTTGGGTGAAATAAGCTTGTGGATCTCTACCCAGATAAGCCCGTAATTGAGAGACATGGAAATTGGGAAGTATCCTGGAAACCGGTGGTAAGTTAAGCTCATATGCCATTGCTCTGACACAGCGGCGGACAGTGAAAGGTCCAAAAAAAGGTCTGGAGAGCTTCTGAGAGGTACGACGGATGATGGTGTGTTGTCAGTATGGTTTTAACTAGAGCAGCACCAAATCGCCTTCTTGAAAGGTGCAATCACGCCTGTGTTTGTTGGCATGTAAAGCCATCTTTTGTTTACTGATTTGAAGGTTGTGTTCGAGATTTGATAAAATAGCTTGTCTGTTTTCCAAGATTTGGTCAATGATGAGTAGATTGGAGCGTCTTGTCACATAATCCGTCATTCTTGGAGGTGGTCGACCGTAGAGTGCTTCGAAGGGGGTCATGCGGATGGCAGAGTGGAATGTTGAATTGTGGCAAAATTCCACGAGATGGAGGTATTTGAATCATTGTTTTGGATGATCACTAGTGAAACAACGCATATATGTTTCAAATCTGCGGCTGACAACCTCAGTTTGGCCTTGGACTCAAAAAAGTTCCTTCCAAAAAGAGATGATGAACAAAAGGTCTCTATCCGAGACGATAGATCTGGGTATGCCATGTAATCTGTAGATTTCAACTAAAAACCTTGAAGCTAGGTCCGGAGCTGAAAAAATTGTTGGGAATGGAAACCGGTAGAGATGTGAGATTGGGAATAACAGTGCTGGTAGATTCATGGGAAGGGCCAGGGGAGTGGTGTACCGCTGTAGACGTTGAATGTGCGGTGGTATGTGTGGTGAGTGCAACGAACTTCTTGTTGAGCATGGCGGTGAGGGTAGCAAAATGGGAGTCCATGATGAGGTCTTGGTTGTCTAGCCGGGTATCGAAGGTTTGTGTAGAGGCTCCAATTGCGGATTGGATGTTGCGTTGGTTGGTTTGAATCAGCTCATCCAACCTTTGGTTAGTGGATTGTATGGCTTCATCTAGATCTCTAGGAGTGGGGTTGGTAGGTTTATGGGGCATTGAGATTAGCAATGAAAGCACCAACGATGTTGGGTTCTACAATTACCAATCAAATCAAGCTATACTAGAGAATGAAGGAAAAGGAAGAAAAAAAAGGCGGAAAGAGGTAAAAAAAAGAAATAAAAGTTCAACTAGGTTTTTCATAGCTCACATGTGAAAGTTACAAGCTCAAATACCTAGGTCACCCTCCTCTATTGGGCTCGGGTGCCATTACATGGGCCTTAGCCACTTGATTTAGATAGAGAGTCTAATATAATAAAAACATAGTAATTTGCTGAAATTATTTAAAATGAAAATCCTTCATCCAAAATGGCTTCTAGATCCTTCTCTTTGGTTCAGGTGGGTCCAACTCTCTAACAATAAGCTAAACTCAAATGGCAGTTGAGCATTACAACTCTTTCAATATTCGTAGGAAAATTGGTAGTTGAAAGTTAAAAGATTAAACAAGTCTTGAGACTTATAACTAATGAAGTGTTAATCATAAAAACATAATTGAATCTTATAAAGTATATTCTCGATCAAGAGAACATATTTAATTAAGGGGAATTAGTCACTAGATGAGAAAAGGTTAGTCACTTTACTCCCTAAATTCAGAGAAATTGCTAAACAATCCTTTAGTGTAGACTCTGTTAGTCAATTTTAGGGACTAAAGTGACTTAACGAAGTCAATATTCATGAACTAAATTGACTCACGAAGTCTATATTCAGGGACTAAATTGACTAATAGAGTCTACATTCAAGGACTATTTTGCAATTTATCTGCATTTAGGGACTAAAATGACGACTTCTTTCCTATTCAGGGACTAAAGTGACAAATCTCCCTTTAATTAATGATTCTCTGATGACGTCTAATACCAACACAACTTTTTACTTATTAATCCTTTTACAAAATTATTACCACAACAAACTTCTGACTCATCATGTACCATATTTTCATTCGATTCTCAGTTCTGACTCTGCCTTTATCCCTTCTGTTTATTTTTTAGCTGCTCATAATGTTTCTTAAAAATTGTGTCATGACCATTAATTTGTCGCACATAGTTCTAAAATTTGGTTCGCACTCCAATTGCGGCTGCAATATAACCATGTTGTCACAACTACTTGAGTCTAAAATGACACTGATTTTTTATTTATTTGAAAGAATGTTAATAGATGGCTTGGTGAATTGAAAGGAAAAGACTTGCCTGAATCCTTTGCTTGATCCTACAAGAGGTTGAATTATAACCTTCTTACTTTTCCTTCCTACCTTTTTTTTTTCTTTTCTCTTATTCGTACCTTTAATTGTACATGTAATATCCATAATCATTTCTGTAACTGTACAAGAGTGGATATGTGTGGCAGGACTTGATGGATGACGACCTCATGGATCCATTTTTGATACTTATTACGTCCTCAAAGGATCACAAATCCACACTATCCCTTTTGGTATGTGCCTTAAGATGATCACTACCGTCCCATTATTATCATTAATATTGGAGTATGAACATGTTCGGCAGTAGATTCACTGGTATTACCAGCAAACTTTGTGAACCTGGGGACTTTTCATCCCCTTGAGAGTTCAGTTTGCAAAACATACTCAGATAAAGCCGACGCAAAGTTTGGCCTGTGTAGGCCTACATTGAGGCCATTCTGAACTATAATTGTTTCGACAAGGTTGGGTATGTTATTTTGGGCTCCAAAATTGTTTTGTTGGACTTGCCTAACCACCTCCTCAACATTTTGGTTCCTATTAACCAGAACAACTTCATGGACTCTTTCGACTGTCCATGTTGCCGGTTATTCGACAACCTGGGCAATAGGTTGTGGTCCCAGATTTCCCCCATTGTTTGCAATCCACCTAATTTGTGTAGCCAGCATTTGGTAACGTTGGTTCGTGTTCTGAATCATAGTATGAACACTGTTCCAATTTGTTGTGTTAACATGTTTACCATGTCATAGTTACTTTATCCATCTGATGTCTAAGACATTGCAATGATGATGCAGTCAGTGAAGGTCGGGTGTTTTGACAAGGAACACTTATTGCAAAACCATGAAGGGGAGACAACACTGTATTTGCATTATCTATAAACATAGATGTGTTCGTCTGAAGGCATGATATCAATGAAGTTGGCATGACATAAGGATAATCCATGTTTGCCATTGCCATTGTAAATGAAGGCTTGGAATGGATAGAGGATCCACTTGGGATAGAGAATCCTTGTGTAAATGGCGCATAAACCAATGGACTAGATTGCATTGCTGCTGCAGTTGTCGAAACAACCACATAAATAGTTACTCCCATATTAGTTGAAGATGGTATAGAGGTTGTCACCCCCACCACATTTGCAGGATTTGCACTACTAACAAGAATTTCTTATGAACTTTGCGCATTGGATGCAGAAGCGGAACTTGAATTAAAAAGAACTATTTTAGGGAGACGTTTGCCACCTCTCAATCACATACGAAGATAAATTCACAAGTTTTGAAAAACCAAAAACGAAAGTATCTCTGAGAAAAAATTTCAAAGATTGGAAACTTAGCTCACAAATCTCCCATCGGGCGTGCCAATTTGTTTACTGTGATTTTTGGTAAACAACCGTTGGTTTAAGAAATTATTACTTGCGAGATCAACCACGAATCTAAGGACATATGTGTGTTAAACTTCCCAATAAATGTTTGAATTTTCACGGTGTTCTTGAAAGTATTTAGATAAAAGAAGAAAACAATTTTCAACTAAATGGAAAGAAAAACAGAACTTAACTTGTATTGAATTGCATAAAAAGTTGTTCACAAGGATCATACATTGACTTGTTACTCATTTCTCGCTCAATCTTTGACAAACTTTAATTTTGAATCTCATTCCTCTTCCTTCCGACAACATTTACTTGGTCCTTATCCATTATCAGCTCAATCGTCTCTTGTCGAGCATGTTGTTCTTCAATTTCTTTAATATTACTAAGTCCCAGACTCTGACGAAATCTTCGACCACTCCTTACATGTCGATGATTTCACCCTTGGCCTTGAAATGCCAAGTCAAACTTCATTTGACTGCATTTAATAGTGCCTGTCGAAAATACAGGCTAACATGAGGTTAGGATGATATGAGGATTGATGATGCTTTAGCAATAACATAAACAACTTTATTAGTTTGCCTCCGAACATTCGACACTATAAAATTGGGTTAACTAATTACGAGACTTCTGCATTGAGAGACAAGATCACCAAACTCATATAGAGGAGTATTAGTGGTGGCAGAAGTGTCATCCTATTTGATATAGCCACTTTGATAACTTCTAGTTGGCCCATGGTTTCGGCTTGCCACACAACTGAAAATATATTTTTTACTTTTGTTTTCAGGGTTAATAATGATTTTCACCCCTGTAATATATGTCATTTTCGCCCTTATAAAATTTTCGATTTGATTTGCATCCTCGTAAAAAAAAATATTTCCAAAATACCCCCCTTCCCCATCCAACTTAGCAAATTCGCTTAGGTGGCATTGATTTGACATTTTTTTTAATTGGCCACGTGTAAAAAAAACATTTCCACATCATAATTTTAAAAAAAATTAATTTAAAAAAATCCAAAAAAACAGAAAAATAGTCAGATTTTTTTCCAAAAATTTTAAAAATTGAAAAAAATTAAGATTTTTTTCTAAAATAAAAAACATTAAGATAAATCAGAAAATATAATCAGATATTTTTCAAAATTAAAAATATTTTAAAAAATTCTGAAATTACAATTTAAAAATACAAAAAAATCAAGAAAAGGTCAGATTTCTTTTTTAAAAAAAAGGAAAAAAATTAAATTTTTTAAAATCTGGATACCAATTTAGAAATTTTTTTATTAAAATTCCAAAAAAAATTTCTAATTTTTCTATTATAGCCCCAAAATTGATTTTTGTTAGAATCATTAGCCAAAATCATAAAATCTTCATAATTTTGAAAAAATAATGATTTTTTTTTCAATATTTTCATTTCGAAAAAGATTTTATAAAAATTCTGGAATAAAATTTTCGAAAAAAAAAATCTGAACTTTATCTAAATTTGTATCCAGATTTTTAAAAATTAATTTTTTTTCCAGAATTATTTTTTGTAGAAAATATTTTTAAAAACTTTTTACGAAAATTTGCTTTTTTTGTATTTTAAAAATTAAATTCCAGAATTTTTTAAAATCTTTTTAATTTTGTAAAAAATCTGATTATATTTTCTAATTTTTTAAAAAAATCTTATAGTTTTGTAATTTTTGAAATTTTTTTTTGCAATATAAAAATTTTCCTGATTTTTTTTTTAAATAAATTCCGTAAAAAAAATTTATTTATTATTTGCAATTTTTTAATTTTCAAATTTTTTAATATAAATGAATTTATATTATTTTTTGGATTTTTTTAAAAATTTTAATAATAAAATATGATGTGGCCAATAAAAAATAAAAATAAAAAACCAAGTCAGCTCCACATAAGCGAATTTGGTGAGTTGGACAGAGGAGGGTTTTCTAGAATTATTTTTTTTACGAGGTTGCAAACCAAATCGAAAATTTTATAGGTGCGAAAACCGGAAATTGCATATATTACAGGGGTAAAAATCACTTTTAACCCTTGTTTTAAATAGCTTATTAGAAACTACTCCCTTCGGTTCTTAATATAAGAAGAAAAACAAAAAAACATCAAAATCAATGCAATCATTAATTAGTCTAACTTTTTTAAATATTTTTACAAATATTTCGTCATAAAAAGTCGTGAAGCATTAAATACACTCACTAATTTTAAATAAATAAACATTAAATACAGGGTAGAAAAATCTTTTAAACAATAACTACACCTTAAAACTTGTCATATTTTCTTATACCCCTCTAGTCCTATTCCTATATATAAGAAAATTTTCAAAAAATTTGTTGGTTCTATTTATAAGAAAATGCCACTACTTTTATGGTATATTTATTGCTTAAAAGGTGATTTTATTTTATTTTGGTTATTGCTTAAAAGATGATTGCATTGGTTTTCATGTTTTTTGATTTCTCTTCTTATAATAAGGACAGAAAGAAGTAACCAGGATCAATTTTTTTCTTGAAAATTTTCTTATATATAGGACCGGAGGGAGTATCTTATAAACTATTTCCTCCGGTCACATTTATAAGTAAAAAACATTTGTGTAGGTTCATTGAATATGTAATGTATTTAGCTTATATATAGACCATGTACATTAATTATTCAATGAATATAAAAAGTACACTCTTCGGTCACTATTATAAAAAAAATCAATATTTTAGATTTATTCATTAAATAATATATGTGGTTTATAATAAAGACAATATATATTATTAATTGAACAAATCTAAAATATAAATTTTAACTTATAATAGTAACCAGATAATGTAATTTTAGGAAGTATTATTGTATTACCATAATGCTAAAAAAAAAAATCCTAAATATCTAGTTCAAGCACAAGCCCACATAAACTACTACATGTATCCGAACCCGAATGGATGTGTTAAGAGTGGACTAAATGTGGAGTTTTAGGTTGATTGATATGCCAATTAATTTTACAAATTAGTTAGAAGTTACTTAGAAGAAAATGGAGAAATTCAAAGACAGGAATATGAAGAAAAAAAGAAGATAAAAAATCAGTTACAAAATTAGTGCAATTATAAAATGTAGAGTATTAAATAAATGAGTGTATCAATATTAATCAGCAGGTCCCCATGAGCTAAGCGCAATTGGCAGAGACATTGCATAATTTATGCAGGGGTCAGTGTTCGAATCTCGGACACCCCATTTCTCCACATTTAAATGTGGTGAGCTCTAGCGACTAGACTATTAGACCAAAAAAAAATACTAATTAGTAGTGGAATTTGTAATTGGAGGAAAAAAAACGAGTCTGTAATTTTACTCTTGGAATTGGAAGAGGAATGGGATTGGGAAGGGTTGTGGAGTGTGAACAATTACTAACATTTTAATACTGCGTATCAGGGTGAGTATTGAAAATGGCATTTAAGCCCATATATATATATAATAGTAGATGTCTTTCTCTCCTTCCTATTCTATAGCAGCAAAACAACGTACAATCACACACATTGAACCACACAATCTATTCGTATTTCTTCTTTCAAATGAAGTTTCATAAGGACGCCGACAACCCAATCGACACACATGAGGAAACAACCGCCTGCACGAGGCGCCAATTGACTACCTCCACCACTAAACCCTAAATTCGCAGCTGTTGCTTCCCACTATTCCCTTTGATCTGATTCCAGAGATTCTCAGTAGGCTTCCCATCAAGTTCCTCCTCCAAACTCCGATGCCTCTGCAAACCCTGGAAATTGTTGATCTCCGATCCCAAATTTGCTGAGAAGCATCTTCACATGTCAAAGGCTTACCCGGATCTCCACCACATCATCGTAAGCACTCCAAGCGACTCAAGTAACCTTCTTCTCTGGAATTCACCAATTTCTTCTGTTTTTAGCCCATTATCAACCTCTAGCGCCGACATGCAGACCCAACTCGATTGTCCTGATATTTTGAACAATATTGACGTTTCTGATGTGCGTGTTTGTTCTTGCGACGGTATCCTTTGTTTCATCATTATGGATCAATACCCTCTTTTGTGGAACCCTTCCATTAGGAGATTCAGTATGTTTCCCCATTTTAAACATCCCGGAAGAGGAAAAAGAGTCCTCCAATCCACTTTTAGCTTTGGATATGTTCATTCCACTCGTAACTATATGATTGTTGATGTTTCTTTATTTGAGGTCAACACATATGGAGTTAGTGTTTATACTCTGGGTACCGATTCTTGGAGGAGGATCCAAGACTTCTCATATTCTGGCCCCAGTCCTATGCCTGGAGTCTTTGTGAGTGGCACCATTAATTGGTTGATATTAGAGGAAGAAGAACAACAAAGCAACTGCACTCCTGATATTACTTGAGCTGCAAGCTACCCATCCTTACATAGGCTTAATCATGTTGATTAGCATGTAATTAGGCTTAATTTACTTTACTTCTTGTCTATATATACCCTATGTACTCACATTTACATCTATGACAAATGAAGCTTTTTCCTTTTTCTCTTTTCCATAATATGGTATCTAGAGCTTTTCTTTTCACTTCCATGGCGGAAAGTTGTTAGAAAGTTAGTTACAACTTCATCTTCATCATTTTTTCCGAATCTTCACTTTTGCTTGAAGATTTCTTGTGATTTTCGTTCCTTTCTTCACCATTCTTCTTCGTTTTCCTTCGAATTGTTGAATTTCTTCATTCTTCGTTATGGTTCGCCAAAATCAACCAGACATTGAATCCATTTTCTACGTTCATCCAAGTGAAGGACCAAATTTTGTTCTTGTTTCACCTCCATTGGATGGATCGGACTACCTCGCATGGAGTCGTTCCATGATTCGAGCTTTTGGCGCGAAAAACAAATTGAAGTTTATTGATGGATCCATGGAGATTCCTCGTGAAGATGATTTGAATCAAAACGTGTGGGAACGATGCAATCATTTCATTCAATCTTGGATTATTAACTCTGTTACACCTCAAATTGCTCAAACTCTCGTTTTCCACACCTGCTTCATCAGCTAGTGCCAACAATGTTCATAGCTCACTTTTAATATGCCTTAATTCATACTTAGACTTGGATTTCTTTTAATTAAAATCAATCAACCTCACTTCATTTTATTCTTCCATGCCTTCTCGGCTTCTTACCCTCTTAAAACCTTTTTTCAAAAACTTTAAAATCAATCTAACTCATCACTCGCTTTTTAAAAGTGAACTACTTGATTTTGATCCCACTTGTGGGTATGTAGGCAAAACACTTAGGTCTTTCCAAATCAATAAAAAATACCAAAAACATGTTTCTTCTCCCCCATTCTTCACACTTAAACTTTTAAGCACCTATTTTCAAAATAAGCAAATGATTAAGCACAACATAAAGTAGGCAAGAGGTTCCTTTGGAATACCAAAGTCGTTTAGGGTGCGTAATACCTTCCCTTTGCGAAACCAACCCCCGGATCCTTAATCTCTTAGGGTTTTTCTCTCTTTTCCCCTTCCCAAAAATAAAAGATAGATCGTTCAAAGATTTACGGTTCAAAACCAATCAATGGCTTGATATCCAAAATCACCGAGCACAATTATCATTTATTATTTTATGATGCTACAAAATAGTGAAAATAAGTTACACAATTTCTTTAAGAAAATAAAAAAGTTGAGTAATTTTTATGAAAAAAATACCATTACTCATCATTTAGTCATTTAATATTTTAAACAAAATAGAAAAATCATTTGGGTAACCCACTACCCAATCCAATAAGGAAATCAGTAGATTTGCCCAAACCAGCCCAATAAAGTGGCAAGGGGTTATTTCACGTCACCCAAACCAGAGTGCCATATATGGTTCGGGTTTTGACCAAATCCAACACAAACCGACACACGTACACCCCTAGATCGAAGTCATTTATTAAAAATATACATTTTTGGTAATATCGTAAATACCTATACAACATATATCATAATACATAAGTAAAATGATGACATCCTTATCATTAAATCAACAATTGAAGATTACAAAATTATACTGTCTATACAAATATTGAACTCCAACTAGTCAGAATCGTCAGATTGACATCTGGCCAAAGTATTACGGCTAGTAAAAGTCCAACTGTCTATCCAATGATCATTGCAAAAAGCTTTGTCCAGTCTTTGGGAAAAGAAAGCTTTACCAACTTTATTTGTGGACTAGGTATATTTGACCCCAGCAGTATCTAAAAGAATTCGGGAATTAACAGTAGATCAGTTCAAGAAATCATAGCACGCTATAGACAGAGGTAGCCTTCCTCCAATTTTTTCATGAGCTCTAAGAGTAGCATTGAAATCCCCCACTAGTAACCAAGGACCCTGATTATTAGTTATCACATCAGTGAGAGAAGACCAGAGATCTCGTCTTTGAGTATAGAAAGTGAATGCATAAACCACAACAATAAAGATAGTAGTTTCTTCAGCAACACAAGAAAAAGCAATGCATTGATTGTGATTGAGTAATACAGTAAATTGTAAGAAGGTTTCCCAAACACCAAATGTTGGGAAGCAAAGAATTTCTATCTTTCACCACATAGTTATTCAGTCTAATTCTATGCCAAAACCAAGAAGGGATAGACTTGTAAGCTACCATATGTTCATCCAAAAACAACATATCAGGCTTGTGAGTTTGAACCATCTGTATCAACTGCAGTTGAGTTTCCATATTGCCTATCCCCCTGATGTTCCAGAAAATGCTTTTCATGTGGGAGTAACACTGTTGGAACTCTTTCTATGTCTTGTTGGAATGTTAGGGAGTAAACTTCCCACTGTCTGTTTCTTATTCTTGCTAACAGGTTTTCTTTCTGGTTTCTTCCTTTCAATTGATGCTACAATCAAAGCCAGATATTTGGCTCCATTTGGAGTATGTTTAGACAAAGACAATTGATTGTCAGTGTCAGTTTCAGGGTCAATAATGCCATCCATATGGGGTTGAAGAGCAAGACTGTGAACTTCAGAGGCTTGAAACTTCCTCTTATCTGGTCGCAATTCTTCCTCCACATTTGTAATAAGAGCTCTAAAAGTGACATGGGATAAAATCTTGTCACTAGATTTAATGGTGGAAACAACATGATCCACAACTTTGCTTTTTGAAACTGAGACAGCACTACGAATACCTACCCCCCAGGAAAATTGTCCATCAAAAGAGAGGATGGAGAGTTCCTGGTGGTGGGTGTCCTCCCAGTATCAAGCTCCAATAATTGCACTTCTGAGCCAAAGTTGTCAAGTTGTGAGGACCTTTTCTTCAATTCACTAGGCACCTGACATTTGATGCTTTGCTCAAGAGAAGTACTCTCTTTGGTGACAGGCTCTTCATAAACAGGTAGGTCAATAACCAGAGGGTCTGAAAGATGAACTGGTCCCCTAGCAGCAAGCAAAGTCTCCCCCTCAAGAAGCTCACTATCTGCATTCAACAAATCAAATGCATTGTGAAGAGTTAATGTTGAAGGAGGCTCCTTGTCCTTCATGATGACTGATACCATAGTCACATCACCATTAACTCGTTCGTTTTCCAAAATTTCAATCAAAGTTTCAACATGTTGGGTGTCCAAGAACTCATAATGATTAGCTTTTGTATCAGGTGAAACTTCTAATTTAGACACCTTAGTCTGCATCTGTTGCTTCTTAGGTTGGCTATCTGAAGTTTGTTGCTTCTGATTAGGGATAACAATAGCAATTTTTCGGCTAGGTTATGAGGTACCTTCTTGTTTGTTAAGAGATCCAAATTTCAAGCAATTTTGCAAATTGTGGCCAATAGTTCTACAATGGTGACAAAAAGATGGCAAATTTTCGTATTCCACTTTAATGGACAGAGCATGTCCCTCTCTTTCTACCACCACATTTTCAAACAACTTCTCAGATAGATCCACATCAATAAGAATTCTTGCGAATAAACCAAATCGCTTGTTTTGGGTGGCTTCATCAATAGTCAAGGGGGTTCCAAACCTGAAGCAATTTCAAGCAGAGTTTTCTTTCTCCAATATTCATGGGGCAAGTGCATGAATCTAACCCATATCTGAGCATGAGTTTGAATCTAAGTTTGTGGGGTGAAATCTCTGGTCCAACAATAGAAACACAGGACTCCAGGCCTCAGGTTCAAAACCCCCATAGCCCAAACCTTCCTCATATCTTCAATGGAGCTGAAGCTAAATTAAAAAAAAAAAATTATTTCCCAAAGGAAGAACATCCTCGTTCTTTAGACTGTGCCACAGGCCTGCAAGCTTGGATTTCAAAGCTAAAATGGTCAAAGGAGAATCACCTTTATGTAATGTTAATTTAACACGATGATTACACCGACAATCTACGATTTTATATTCATACTCATCTTGAGATATTTTGATACGAACAGAGTCACCCATTACAACTTTGGGAGGAAATTGACTAAGTTAAAATTCATAAGATGCAGATATCGCTTACGCAAAAGATTTACCAGATTTTGTCGTCTTCGTCGCCGTGGAGGGTGCCGAATCTAGGGAACCGAGGAACGACCAAGGACAAACCATGGAGAAATAGAGAAAGATGCTCTAGTAGAACGAAGAAGCATAGAAAACCGAGAAGAATCAAAGAAGAAACATCGCAGGAAAAACGCCAAAGAAGAAGCTACGGCGGAAGTTTGTTACGGCGTCGGAAAAAGACAGTTACGGGGAGAGGAGAGAGCATTTTCGTGTTCATTGTTTGATATGTCTATGCATGGAATCGCCGCACACACACACATACACACACGTACAATTTTAATGAAAATCAAACTTTCATACAAACTACTATTCCTAGTTTATATGTTTAGCACAATAAAAAGAACAGATAAACACTAGTTTAAGATAATAATATACATTGATAGTTATTACGAGTATTTGGGTAAAATAATCGTAATCTTTATTTCATTCCTCATCTTTTCTTAATCTTTGTGAAATTGTCAAATACACCAAATATTATGGGACATATAAACTAATAATTATTTCCACCTCATTTTTATGTGTATTTGATAATACACACACTTATTTTGTTCTATAATGAATGACCTTCATTTGATTCTTTCACCTTTATACCTTTTTGGAAGAAAAAAAAATAGTAACACTTTTTATGCCTTTTGTTTTTTAGAAAATACTTTTTTATACCTCAAAAGCCAATATAATTGGAGTCTACATTGAAATTGAAATACTGACACCGTCTTATGTATCAAATGGTATGCATTTATCTTTATTTCTCTTCAACTTTTGATCTTTTAGACAGTATGCATATTAAAAAAATTGTATTTGATCTCAATATATTTATATGTTTATGCATCATCTCTCTCTGTTTTTTTTTGTCCAAAAAACAAAATGAATGATATATGAACTCATTTACTTTTTGGTAAAAAAAAATCTCATTTTTTAAGATTGTATATGATTTTTGTTGTTGAAATAAACCAGGTTGTGTATTTGATTGTGGTATATAATGATGTATCAAGAGCTTTCATAATTTACACGTGTTAACGTGGTGAAAAAGTACAAGAACACAGGAAAAATAATTAATAATTATAAAGACAAAAATAAAAAGAGAAAAATAATTAATAATTAAAAAGGGAAAAATAATAATAATAAATATATTATACCTTTAGGGAAAACAATAATCATAGATACAAACTAATTTTGACTGTATTAAATGAGTATAAAAAAATATTTATACCTTTTTTGAAAGAAAAAAATAGCAGTACTTTTTTAAAATATATGCATTTATCTTTATTTCTTTGCTACTTTAAATTTGTTAGACGTTTTGCACGTATTTCAAAAAATAAATTTTGATATCAATATTTTGATATGTTCTTACTCTGTCTCTCTTTTTTTTTCTGCCAAAAAAAAAGTTAATGATGTATGAACTCATTAATTTTTGTTAAAAGAAATCTCTTTTTTTTAAGACAGTATATAATTTATCTTGTTGGAATAAACAAGGTTGTGTATTTGATTGTGCTATATAATGATGCATCCAATCTCCATCTCTCTCTCTCTCCCTCTCCCTCTCCCTCCCTCCTTCATTCCACTCACCACATATAGTCAAGTACCTTACTTATCACGGATTTTTGTTTTCCACTAATTTCTCTCTCTCCCTTCTTTCTGAATCTCTAGTTGATTTTTTAATTCAGGTTAACTTGTTATGTTGATCTTGTTTTTCGATTAATGCATCTCGTTTGGTGTTAAAGTTGAAATCTTTTCACAACTTCATAGTAAGTCGTCGTCATAAATTTAGATTTTCAATTCAAGTATATGATCAAAAGTTGTTCTCAATCTTAACTTCAAGTTTGTGTTTATACTTTTTGCAGACTAATCAACTGCTGAAGACTCACACTTTGAATGATCGGATGCTACATTCGCAGTTAAAAATTAATTCTATTGGAGTCCATAAAAAGACATTTGCAACAATGGAATTATCTATTTGATGATGCTTATCGTAAGTCTTCTCTCTTCTTTGCTTTGATCTACTATGCATGAGAAGTAAATCAAAATAATCACATATAAAAAATTACAAATGGATTGCAAAAGCATTTATTATGTCATATATTGAATAGATTGTTTTTTGTTACAATGATCAATGAAATAAATATGCTATAGGGAATTGGATCTTTTCTATAGTTAGTTGCACACAATTAGATTATAAGAGAGCATTTTATTGCACCATAAGGTTGGCTATGGAGGATCCACTTTGTATCTGTAGACCCCACAATATTGCATATTTGATGTATTATTAACATAATTGTGAATTATCAATTCTCGATGAATTTATACTGAGTAGCTCAATCTTATCCGATGACATCCAAAGTCATTGTTAAAATAGTTCATTAGATGATAAATAAATTAATAAATTATTAAATCATGACCTAACTAATCATTTGAATTCCCTAACCTTTGTTGGTTTTCATTGTGTGCAATGTTTATGTCCTTCCACATTTTTGTTATTTTTTTTCTAATATATCTTTAACATATTTTCTTGATGCTGCTATCGATTGTTGTTTTATTGATGTGCCAATATAATTGAGATAGTAGAAATTTATAAACCCTTTGAATTCCAATTTTTGCTATGCAAGTTAGTATTGTTGAGATAATAGAAATTATAAAATCACAACGAGTTTGACAAAATCACAGAAACACTCTGATTTTGTTGAAACTCTAAAATGCAGCTTTAATCAAAATTACGGGAAGTCTCTGTGATGCTGCTAAACACATCATGATTCCAAACATGTACACATTGTTTTCTATTGTGGGTACTAGTTAGCCAAAATTGTAACTCAATGTTCACATTTATTCACTAGTATCTATACCATTTTCGCCACCTCTAATTCTTCTTTCTAAACATCATTTGAAGCAATAAGGATAGGCTCATGGCATACTTTGGAGCTTATAAAGAAAAATTGAGTCAGGAAAAATTATCTTACGCTCATGGCAACCAGTGAGACATTGCTCTATATTGCTTTTACAAAGAGTCACAACATTTTTAGTTTTTCATCTTTTCCTGTTGTAAGTTCTTTGAATATAATTTATTTTCTTCTGAATAGGGATGATAATGGGTACACTTCGGGCAGGGTACACTTCGGGCAGGGTACTATAGTGCGCATCCCCACACTCGCGTTTATAAAAAATGGTCATCCTTGAGCCCATACCCTCTTGGCCAACAGGTTTAGTGCCCATCCCCATACCCTATAGGCACCTAAACGCCCATACCAGCGTCCATTACGTCCATTACCTGCACTTTAACAACAAAAAACACAAAAAATAACAAAAAAATATCACAACTTAATTAACATATGATCTAAAACCTCTTAAATCAACTTATAAAATATTATACATAATAGTATTTAATCAAATAAAAAAGATCTAAAATATAAAAAACAAGGGCATATTACAATAAATATCAAAGAATTAGAATTAATTAACTAATTTTAGTATTACATAATATCCTCCTAAAAAAAAGGCATTACATAATGTTATAATTATAGTATATACAGTGTGCGGGTGTGGGGCAGGCTGGGCACTAGAGTTCCCGTATCTGCTCTCATAACCATTCAAATTTACGGGTAATTATCCAAACCCAGACCCATGCCAACAATGTGGGTAATTACCCGTCCATCGTGGGTATTTTGTGCGAATGCCCATTGGCCTTGGGTCCAACTGCCTTCCCTACTTTTGAAGAAGCATCAAACTCATCAACTTAAACCATTTTATTCCCAGATTTATCTTTCAACCTTTTATGTATTTTATAGTTTGAGCTTCTGACTTACCTTTTGTATCCACGGATCACTAGGTTCTGCAACTTGAGCTTAACAATACCTTTTTGAAACATATATAGTGAATCAACTTAATTAAGCATGTAAAGTGAATCAACTATCCTGTCAAAAAACAATTAAAAATTCTACTATCCTCAAAAAGGGGAGATTGGTAGGTAATTGAGCAATGGGTATTTAGGAAAATAATTTTTTAAAAGGGGTTGATTAAAAAAATCCATAGTGTCTCCATGTGTGATAGTTTAATCACGATTGTGTAGAGCTCGAACTCATCCGATGAAAAATCACTAAGCCAAATCGATAATAAAAAAATTAGGGGCAGGATAGCCAACTGGTGCAATGGAATGTGAATGATTATTAAAGGTAAAAAAATAGAAGAAAGTTAAATAGTAAAGTGTGATTTTTAATAAAAGAATTGAAATCTGCCACTTGTCATAATGAAAACCATTTCCATTACCATTATTCATGTCAGCAAAGGATTTTCTTTTGGTTTTGTTTATTTAATAGCTTTTGAGGATTTCTTGACTTTTTCTGCTTGCAACCCTAACACATTCTCTTAACATTTTTTGCTTTCTTATAATGAGTTTTCCTAAAATCATGTGTAAAAAATGTTGAAACCAATATGTAACTTTTTTTTAACACATTTGGGATAACGTTCATTGTATTTGAGATACGTAAATTATGATAACGTAACGGGAAAGAGACCTACACGCAAATAAGGATTCGAGTCCTCTAAAAGGATTTGGTTCCTCTAAAATGTGCAACCCATGTTAAAGAGTATAGTCAATAATATTATTAATTGATACACAACTTAATAGGTTATATTATATTTACATGTGCATAACCAACTATGGGTGATTGAAATGTCCACTTATATGCTATGCACTTTATGAAGTTGTTTATCCAATCAGAGCTTTTTATTATTTGAATACAAAAAAATTTATAAGCATATTGTGCAACCATGAAATTACCTTTAACTGGACTAGAGGCATGATTCGTCAAATGTCCATCTGGTTCAGCCTTTTGTGAAAGTGAGGATTTTGAGTTATTTTTGTCCACCAGAATTAAAGAGCTTTCTAAGAACTTGTCTTGTTGTTTAGGAACATCCCAAATAGGAGTTGCTGGTAGTAAGCATAACTATTCTTGAGAGATAATAAAGTCACTGGAAACATTATCTTTATCCACTGTCACAATGTCAATTTCCTCACATTTATTAACATCATATTCTTTTACCCTCAATCATATGAACTTAGGATAAAAAATGGAATCGGAAAGAAAAGAGTTCATAAGATCGTAGATAAAAGAATATGATGTTGATGAAGATGGAGAAAATTGACATTGTGACAATGGCGAAAGATACTTCTTTGAGTGACTCTGATATCTTTGAAGAAAAAATAAGCTTCCTGCCAGCAACTAATATTCAGGATGTCCCTAAACAACAAGACAACTTCTTAGAAAGCTCTTTAAATTTGGTGAACAACAATAACACTATATCCCCACTTTCACATAAGGTTGAACTAGATGGAAAATTTGATGAATCATGCCTCTAGTCCAGTTAAAGGAAATTTCATGGTTGCATAATATTCTTTCAAAAGTTTTTGTATTATATTAATAAAAACGTTCTGTTTGAATAAACAACATAATGAAGCGCTTATATCATAAGTGTGTAACATATAAGTTTACATTCCAATCTCCCATAAACAGTTATGAACATGTAAATACAATATTAACTATTATGGTGTTTACCAATCAACGATAATATTCACTTTAACTCTTAAACGTAAGTTGCACATTTTGGAGGATCGATATCCTTTTAGAGGAATCGGATCCTTATATGAGTGTAGGGTTCCTTCCCCATGTTCTTCTCATATTTTTCATATCGCAAATAAAATGACTGTTATTTCAAATGTGTTTACATTTTTTACATATTTGTTTCAACATCAACATTATTCACAGATGTTTATAGGGAAACACGAATTAAAAGGAAATGAAAAGGTTAAGAGAAGGTGTGGGAGTTGCGACAGAAAAAGTTAAGAAATCCTCAAAAGTTAGAAAATCAACAAAACCAAAAAGTAAATCTTTAGGCGACAAGAATAATGACAATGAAAATGGTTTTCAGTGTAATAAGTTTTCTGACGAATATTGGCAGATTGCAATTCTTTTATATTAAAATAACATTTTACTATTTGACCTTCTTCTATCTTTTTTACCTTTGATAATCTTTTCCCTTGAACCACGTGGCTATCCTGGACTAGTTAAATTATATACTTTACTTAGTGATTTTTAATGAGATGGGTTCGACTTCTATACAAACATGATTAAACCATCACACAAGGAGAAAGTATGGATTTTTTAATCAACCCTATTTAAAACAATTTTTTTCTTAATTACCCCATCCTTAATTACTTATAACACTCCTTTTTTTAGAAGAGTTAATTAACTTTATATCTTTTTTTAAGAAGTCAAACTAGTCCACCTAAATTAGCATCAGGAAGAATTAAAATGAGACCTTGATGGAGCAAACTATAAGGTCCCAACAAAGATTCACTTTATATTGTTGACTTAGTTGATTCACTTTATATGTCTCAAAAAGATATTGTTAAGATCAAGTTGCAGAATGGGAGCTCAACATTACATTGCATGCATCGTCAACATACACAATGCCCTTTATGATCCAATATTCATATAAGATTAAGAAAAGCTACTATGACGAACACACGCAATGCCTATTATCATCCAATGTTAATAGATACAATTTTAATCCTCCAATGGATACAATACATGTGAAAAAAATCTTCACAACTCAAATAAATGGATACAATTTTATCAATAGTTATATGTTTTATTTGAGTTTAAACAAAGCCTAAGGGTATTTCCTAAGGAGCCTATAAACTAGAATTTTGAAATAATATTGTGTCTTTGAGATCATTTAAAATAATAATTTGCTTGAGTAGATTGTAGAAGGTTGTGTTTAACTCTGATGTTACTTATTGTCCATGCAAAATGCAATGAAAAATATATATCTTCAAATCGCTGCTCTGGATAACCTAAATGCAGATGAAGAATTCAAGAATATAGTTGAAAATCATAAGGTTTATATTCCCTTTCTTTACTGATCAAAATTATGTTTGTTAGGTTAAGATAGCGCAGTATTTATGCCATTTGAATATCAATTTATACAGAGAGAAAAAGAACAGCTCCATGTTGAATTCATTAAGCTTGTAAGACAACTGGATATGAAACAAAAGTTGGAATGGGAGATTGGGCAACTAAAAGGATCACTAACTGCGTTGAATAACACAAGGGACAACAAAGAGTTAGAAGATGGTGATGTTTTAGATAAAATAAATTATTTGCAGATGGAATTGAAGGAAAAGCAAGAGTTACTTCAAGCCTGCGAAGACATGAACCAAATGATAAAAAAAGATGATGATGTTTTGGATAAAATAAATATTTATCGTTTGGTTCAGGTCCTCGCAGGCTTGAAGCAACTCTTCCTTTTCCTTCAATTCCATCTGCAAAGAATTTATTTTATCCAAAAACTTCATCATCTTCTAAATCTTTCTTGTCCCTTGTGTTATTCAACACAGTTAATGATCCTTTTAGTTGCCCAATCTCCCATTCCAACTTTTGTTTCATATCCAGTTGTCTTACAAGCTTAACGAATTCAACATGGAGCTGTTCTTTTTCTCTCTTTGTATAAATTGATATTCAAATGGCATAAATACTATGCTAATCTTAACCTAACAAACATAATTTTGATCAGTAAAGAATGGGAATATAGACCTTATGATTTTCAACTATATTCTTGAATTCTTCATCTTCATTTAGGTTATCCAGAGCAGCGATCTGAAGAGATGTATTTTTCATTGCATTTTGCATGGACAGTAAGTAAAATCAGAGTTAAACACAACCTTCTACAATCTACTCAAGCAAATTATTATTTTAAATTATCTCAAAGACGCAATATTATTTCAAAATTCTAGTTTATAGGCTCCTTAGTTCAATCTTCCCCGACTGTTTTCTTTTAGCTATAATTATATGTTTTATTTGAGTTTAATTTTGATATGTTGTTGTAAAAAATATTATACTGTCAAAAAATTAGAACCAGTTTACATGTTAAATGATTTAACAATTACGATTCAATGACAGTGTGTGAAATCTTTACACTGAAAGCATATATGAACTAATTTTATGTTTTTGGTTTTATCTTCTATTCCATGGCTAAAGGCTTCTTCAATTCAACTATTATACACCATATCAGGGTTCAAGTGCAGAGGTTTTAGCAGATACCAATAAAATATCCAAGGATATTAGTAAACATGACATAAATTGGGTGAAGATGTTGGTATATACTGCCTTAGATATGGCTTCATGAAGGTACAGATACGAGACATTTCTGCACCTATTGTAAGTCAATTAACAAACCCTAACAAGAATCTACATTTAAATTTAGTTCCATATTTGATTATATATGTTGTATACTGCAGCTTTTAATTTACGGCTACAACGTAGTGAAATTTGAACAAATAGTTGTTGTTTTATGATATACTAAATGTTCCTCAGAATGGATCTACATGATAATTTATATATAATGATAGGTGGAAAGAACAAAATAGCACAAAGAGGATAAACAGTTGATGCAGATAATAATGAACAAAAATTAGAGACAAAAGTTGATGCAGATGATACTAATCATATGTTCTCAACTCATGCCACTGATTCTGATGAACCAATATCTAAAGAAAAAAATATTGTTTGGGAATTGATTCCAGAACTCGAAGAAAAAAAGAATGAACAATATTTTGAATATAATAGACAGCGACCAAATCCAGATGTATAAAATCACTAATGAAACTGGAAAATAATAGACTTAAACATAAATCACTTTTAAAAACCTCAAACCAAATTGATCATTCATTGTATCGATATAGAAAATCAAAGAAAGATTCATACCTTAAAACTGAGAACAAGATATCAAGTGAAATTGCCTACTTCATAATGTAAAAATGAGGGCCAAAATGCAGTTTTTAAATTCTACAAATGTTTTGTTTAATGTATAGGAAAACAAAGAAGGACTAGAGCTTCTGAAGACTGCCATTGCAAAAGCTGGTTATACTGGAAAGGTTGAATATTCATCTGCTGAATCGGACTTAGCATCGTAATACATATATGAATGATTAATTTCCGTACAGGTTGTAATTGGGATGGATGTAGCTGCTTCAGAATTTTATGATAACAAGGGCAAAACACATGACTTGAATTTTAAGGAAGAGGTGGACAGCTTATAGTCTTTTTCCTTAAGTTTCTCCATTTTTATTTCTTTGTTGAGATATATTTCTTTGCCTTGATAACTGATTACCTTATTACAGAATAATGATGGATCAGAGAAAATCTCAGGTACAAGTCATTTGTGTCGGACTACCCAATTGTGTCCATTGAGGATCATTTATAGTTTCTATGTATTGCTACCTTGTTGGTACCTTCAAATGTAGTTTCTTTCTTAATAATTGATAGTGGGTTTCATCACAAACTGGATTATGGTTCAATTATGAAGAATCTATTGTATAATCTCAATTGTTGTTCTAATATTAAGAATATCTTGTATACATGAATATTTAGTAATAAATTAGTTAAATTAATATAGTAATAAATTATACTATAGTAAAAAAAAACAGCAAAAAAGAAAAAATTGGACGAAAACTTCAAAATTGCTAGGATCTAGTCACAAATTAGTTAAATTATAGCTATAGATTTGTTGTCGAATTGCTACTTTAAGTTTTAGGAGGGTGTATTGGATTAAGATTTTAAAGAACAATTTTTGTTTGAAAAAGTCTTGAGGATTTTAAAAGACTTTGCAGGATTTTGATGACTTTGAAGATTTTAAAAGACTATTAAGGATTTCAATGGAGTTAATTTATAAGATTTTAAAGGATTTGAAATGATTTTATGGATTTCAAGATATTTCAACAGATTTTATGAATTTTAAGAAATAATTGAAAAAAATATCATAACACACTCTCTTTCACAAAATCTCAATAAAGACTCTTATTTATTTTACTTTATTTTTTACGGGAGAGCTAGAGAGAGAGAGAGAAGGAAGGAGAGGGAGAGATAGTAAAATCTTGAAAGAAAAAACAATCCTAAGAAATCTCATATTTTCATGAAAGACTTTTTCATGCTAAAATTTCACTAGACAATCCCACAAAATCCATCAAAATCTAATTTATTAAACAATCCTTCCAAATTTGAATGATTTTGAATACCACTAGACTTTTTTTAAGT
>Ga0228710_1003798_pt1 | contig 23951 bp, 12 predicted proteins | sample MedpolnodulmetaG_FD_177995 | JGI IMG/M metagenome (GOLD analysis project Ga0228710, IMG submission 177995) | Root nodule microbial communities from Medicago polymorpha collected in Santa Monica, California, United States - pink nodules | ecosystem: Host-associated > Plants > Roots > Nodule...
ATGTGCCTTCCCCAAAATTCAATTTTCAGTAAGTAAAGAATGAAGTACCTATTTCCTCAAATGAAAAATTCCTTGAATGAAAAGCTAGTGATCATCGTGCATAAGAATCTAAAACCTAAAACTATAAATTAGATTAAACTCACAATTAGGATCATGAAACTCACAAATCAGAAACTCATCATCAAATTCAGTTGAATAATGAAAGTAATCTAAAACCTAAAACTCATAAATTAGATCAAATTTAAAAATTACGATCATGAAACTCAAAAATCAGAAATTCAACATCAAATTTAGTTGAATTAGAATGAAAGTATCAAAAACGTAAAATTCATAAATTAGATCAAATACACAAACTAGAATCTGAAACTCACAAATCAGAGAGTAAGAGACCACATACAAGAGCTTTAAAGAGCACGAGCTTGAACAAATTCTACGAAATCGCAACTTCGAGCTTTTTGAAGAATTCATCTGAGCGAACACAACTTTGATTTCAGCGAAGATTGGCTTGAAGTTTTGCGGTAGTGGAATAGTGATGAGCGTTGATGAAGAGGAGGCGGACGGTGGTGGAACGTCGGTGGAGTGATGGTGGAACGGTGAATCGGCGATATAGAGAGAACATGGATCGTGTATCTTATTTTTTGTTACATTGAGTTTTTTTATCTGAAAACAATATATATTTTTCTTACTAAAATCTGAAAACATTATATATTTATTTTTTTTGACAAAACCAATATATATTTATATAATAAAATATATTTTTATTTATTATGAGATTTGCTGAATTAAACCCAAAAAAATTAGTTAACAAGAGTGTACCTTTATATTTGGATTAAAAAAAACTCAATTATCCTTTCCAATTTTTTTTGGTAGTGAATTATCCTTTCCAATTGTTATTATAGAAGGCTATTTTTGTCAATTGCGTTTAATTAATTAAAAAAAAATCTCTTCCAATTGCATTTAATTAATTAACCTTTGCTAATTATTGTCAAAAACTTATCTGTTTGTTTTTAAATGAAAAATAAAAATTATTAAACCGACCTTACACACAACAATTATTGATGCACCCTTCCCTTAAAAATAATATTGACCTTACACACAATTATTTTTTTTGAAGGAATTAACATAAATGGTTTGACATTTCATCTACACAAGTTTTGATATGGACATAAATTTAAAATTATAGTATTCATATTCAATATCTAATACATTTATAAAAAAAAAATCAAGAAACTAGAAATTTTACAAATATTAAAATTTAGACAAAAAACAAATCTAATCTGCAGAAAAAACCGCAGGAAATTCAATATGAAGATCCGCAGGAAAAACCGCAGATATTCCTGCGGAATTTCCTAAGGAAACGCAGAAATAATATTGGATTAGTATTCGGCAGGAAAATCCTCAGCAAACTATTAGTTACCTGCGGATGTTCCTGTGGCATCTTAATCCGCAGGAAATTTCGTCTGACTACGGGTAGCCGCAGGAAAAAAGAGAGTTTCTAGTAGTGACGCTTTAACTGAGGCAAAGGGTTTGCAATGGTAACAAATAGGTAAACAATACCATGGGAGGTCATAATATAAGGTTGAATCAAATCCCATAAGCATAGAACTCTTAAAGTTTTACATGAGAGTACATATTTTGTCACATCCAATCACCATTCACATTTAAGGCAGCATTATTCACCAAATTATTTAAAACAAGATTAAATGTAGACTTTACTATAAACCTATCTCTAGATAATTATATGGCCACCAACACAATGAATCTTCAACAATTGAATCCAATAAGGATGTGTTCAGCACATACTCGACATCTTCCACTTGAATCAAGTTGAGAACTAGATCCGCATCCCACCTAGCAACATCACAATGTAATAAATCTTGCATTTTGAGGTCACAATTGATCGGTATACTTTGTGTTAGAAAGAATTTTTTTTTGGTAATATAATTCATTTTGACTTGTTAAAAAAAAGACTCAAATGACTTACAAGACCATATACCGACCCCACATTTCTATTACTCACCACGTCCCACATTTCATTTCAGATCTTGAAGTAAGAAATCTAGATGAACAAATGATATGCCATGTGTAACTTGGACTACTATTAACTTTCGCATTCAACAAATTCTATGTAGGAGTTTTTGGTTTTGAAAATTTTTGCATGAACATAAGAATATTGTAAAACTATTTTGCACACGTCGCTATGTATGTAACGAAATGAATCTTGTTGTAATTTGATTAGATAAACATCTAAGCAAATTATATAGTAATGTTAAATCAAAATTATTCTCTCTCCTTATAAATATGTCACTTACAATACTTTTTTTCAGGGGAATATAAAATGATGGTATTGTTATTGTTAGCATATTTAAGTTGGTGGGAACATTGTGTTATACAACGGTTAGGGTTCGAATTCCAAATTTACCATTTTATCAACCTGAAAATTGAATTGCTGGCCACTAAAAAACTTCAAAAAAAATGTGAACGATGGTGTTATATTTTATTAGGAAAAAAAAATAGTGTTTTTTTATTGAAGGAAAAAAAAGTGTTATAATTTGAGTAAACTACGTACAAATTCTTGCAGTATGAATTATGTCTCCCTTTGGTTCATTGATTGGAACATGGAAAGAAGGATTATCCTTTTTCTTTTATCAACAAAACAAAACTTTAAAGCAAGGATGAAAACCTTAATAAATAGATAATAATAATTCACATGTACCCACATATTTATCAATTGTCTATTCTTGTCGCTCAATTGTGTCCTATTGTAACGATCAACCTGAACTCATTGTTTTGAATTAAAATTTAGCCTTCAAGGCCAGACACTCAAATAAAGGTTTCACACTTTCGAAGCCATACAATCCCATAAATAAAATACACAGCTTGAAATTCACATAAAATTCCAGACTATAATAAAGTTATTGGAGTAACACCAAGATGTCCACAAGCTGGTTCTCTAACTGATGATCATTCCTCGGCGACTGATTAAAGCTCCCCTTTACATGTTACAAGAGTACAAACAGAGAAACAGACATAGAAGAGGTAAGTAAATCATAAATAAATTACATGTTAACTACAAATAGATGAAACAAACCCAACACAACACCAAACAAAATCACCAACAACTCAAATTGCTAGAACGTTGCGACATTATTAAGAGTGACACAATATTAACACACAAATCATAATAAATGCTTCACAATACAATGCTCACATACTCTACTTGTATGCATGTATATGCGGGTTGCGAGGCTGGACAGTATAGTACCATTACCTGTACTCATACCCATTTAAATTTACGGGCAATACTTGAACTCAAGCCCAAACCCATGAAAGCGGGGTTTTACCCTACCAATTGTGGATATTTTTTGCGGCTACTCATTGGACCTAGGTCTAATTGGGATCCTTATTAAGTGTTTTTTAGTCAAATAAGTGTTATGTTTAAACCAATACCAAAAAGGGATTATTTTAACCAATACTTCATAGTTCTTAAAAAGTTTCCTATAAAAAAAGCGTAATCTATGACTCACGATTTTATAAATTGTTGATAAAAAAAAATTTTGAAGGAATAAATTGTTGATAATTTAAAAGCGTTAGTAATGGTAAAAAAAAATACCAAAACATAATTTATGACTCACGTTTACAACAAGATCCAACAAACATGGGAGAAAGAAAGAGATAGAAAAACAAAATTGAAAGAAAATGAGACATAAAAAAGTGTTGAGACAAAAAATCAATGGGTGTCGTTTCACTTCCTATCATGACTCTCTCGTAAGGACTCAGTTTTTCTTGCCGACAACACCATAAAACAGTGATTAGAGGCATGAAAGAAAGCTTAGAAAGGGTTTGAAAATGGGAAGCACAAACCCCTTCAATGATAATCTTCCCTTCTTCAATAAGAAATTTTTTCAGTTAACTCTTTATTTCAGCCCTGGATTAGGGTTCCATTTTATGTTCCATTTTCACCTGCTCATTTTGAAGGTGATTGGGATAAGGCTGGTACTTGTTCAAAGACTAAGCCTTATAGAAAAGAGGAGAAGATAGTTGGAGGAATGGATGGTGAGATTAGAAGGATTGAGACAGAAGAAGTGGAAAGTGCCAAGGCAAAAGCTAATAAATTTGAAGGTATTAGACTTGAGGGTGTTGGATGTAACTAAATTGGCATTATTGAGACCAGATGGTCATCTAGGTCCTTACATCAATCCTTTTCCATTTGCAAATGGAGTTCCAAAATATGTACAAAATGATTGTGTTCATTGGTGTTTGCCAGGACCTATAGATAGTTGGAATGAGATTTTTGTAGAGATGACGAAGAAGTGGGAGTAACATCCACATTGAGAAGGGTGATGCATTTATCATTTATACTTATTATAACTTACTGCTATTTAAATATTCTACTAATTCATGTGATGGACATTGCATTATAAATAAAAGAGAATATTTTTTAATTTGGAGATTTCAATGGAAGAATGATAGGTGTATTTTAATGAAAACTTTCTCAAAATAATGTTATAGAATTTCGCAAGTTTTATCATTTATCATGCATCCGTGCAATCTTGCTCTAAGCCTGTACTAGTATTATTGTATTAGAAAAGATCACGTTACACTTCATGAATACATTATAACGCCCAAGACTATATAAGAATTAGGGGGTATGCAGAGCATATATTCGGGTTTAACATAAAATGAAATTAATTTATTTTATTTTTTTGGAAAACATAAGAGATTAAAGTGATAAGATCTTTTAAATCAATTAATTCTGTAAAAGCAACTATTCTTTCATTAAGGATTAGTTTAAACTCGCCCTCTTCAACTAGCGTCTCTATCTCAGTTGAATAAAGTTTAAAGTTGACGATTTTAAACCCTTTTTCTTTCATCTTTTATTTAACCTTTGTTTCAGCCCTGGATTAGTAAGAGAATATCTAAGAAATCTTGATTTTAATCAAAGGCAAGTAGAGATAGAAGTCTGGAAAGGTTAAATGAGTCAGAATTTTTGGAATCACGGCTCTTCTCCTTATGTGATGATTCTCTTCCTCTTCAAGGGTGTGTTTTCTTTCATCAATTGCTCTGTTTATTTATATGAATGTTTTTTTTGTTTCTTTTCTTTGATTAACGTTAAATCATTTATTAATTTAAGCTTCTTGGAGCTTCTGCCTTCTACATTTCAAAACTAAACCATTTTAAAACGGCTGAGCCAAAGAATGACGCTGACACTTAAAAGCATTGTCAATATTAAGAGTCTCATTTTTAAGATCATACATGAACTGTCTTTTCATTCCTAACACATGTTACAACTTTCTGAGATATCATGAGGGTGAGTGTCCTTAGCTTCCCATAATTTTCACCCATATACACATTTTGATCAAAAACGTAATTCATATAATTATTTATAACAACGTACATGTACCTTATTCGATAGTAGCCCAGGTCAGGCCTATTTTTGTCTCTCCATCATTGGGCCTAACACTTCCTTTAACCATGTAGCGAGCTCCCTTGTAGTCTGTGCCTATTTGACCATTAAGCGTGATATAGCAATTTCCATCCTCACCAACCCGAGCCACAGTACCATCTTCTGCACGTGCTTCAATCACACGTGTTGCATTCCCACGTGCTTCAGTACCACCTTCTGCACGTGCTGCAGTCCCACGTGCTGCATTCCCACCTGCTGCATTCCCACCTGCTGCAGTCTCAGTCAAGTCCCAAGTTGACATTTGTCTCTTTTGAGGAAATTGTTTGTTCTATTGGAAATAGTTTGTTCTACTGAAGCTCTCAGCATTATAGATTTTGTAATGTACTGTTGGTACAATCCTCCGGTACTATCTTCACCTCTATTATTTCAAAATTTTGAATGTAAATTGAGTAAAATTAGTATATTAAAATATTAATAGTTCATGTAAATTTTAATAGACATTTGTTTGTATTTTTACACCTGAACAAGTAAAATACAGCCAACTGTCTATTAAATTTACATGAACTATCAATATTTTAATATACTAATTTTACTCAATTTACATTCAAAATTTCAAAATAATAGAGGTGAAGATAGCATCGGAGGAATGTTCCAACAGTACATTACAAAAACTATAATGATGAGAGCTTCAGTAGAACAAACTATTTCCACAAAAGAGACAAATGTCAACCTGGACTTGGCAAAGACATCTCTGTTCTTAATATTGCATTTGGAGCAACTGTTTTCCTGTATTTGGAAATGAAGCACGTGGGAATGAAGCACGTGCAAAAGGTGGTATTGTGGCTCAGATTGGTGATGATGAAAATTGCTTAATGGTCAAATAAGCACAGACTACAAGGGAGCTCGCTACATGGATAAAGGAAAAGGAAGTGTTAGGCCCGATGATGGAGAGACAAAAATAGGTCTGGCCTGGGCTACAATCGAATAAGGTACGTTGTTATAAATAATTATATGAATTACGTTTTAGATCAACATGGGTATATGGGTGAAAATTATGGGAAGCACCCTCGTGATAGTTCAGAAAATTATAACAAGTGTAAGGGAATCAAAAGACAGTTCATGTATCATCTTAAAACTGAGGCTCTTAATATTGACAATGATTTTAAGTGTCAGCGCCATTCTTTGGCTCGGCCGTTTTAAAATGGCTTAGTTTAGACTATTTTCTTTGGCTCAATTTTGAAATGCAGAAGGCAGAAGCTCCACGAAGCCTTAATTAACAAATGATTTAACATTAATCAAAGAAAAGAAACAAAAAAAAACATTCATATAATTTAACAAAGACAAAGCTTTAAGAAAAACAGATCTAAACATTATTTTTACACCCACGCCATATGAATAAACAGAGCAATTGATGCAAGAAAACACACCCTTGAAGAGGAAGAGAATCATCACATAAGGAGAAGAGCAGTGATTCCAAAAATTCTGGCTCATTTAACTTTTCCAGACTTGTATCTCTACTTTTTGATTAAAATCAAGATTCCTTATGTGATATTCTCTTACTAATCCAGGGCTAAAACAAAGGTTAAATAAAATATGAAAGAAAAAGGTTAAAAATCGTCAACTTTAAACTTTATCCAACTGAGATAGAGACGCTAGTTGAAGTGTAAATGGTGTAAAGCAAAATCCATGGCGAGTTTAAACTAATCCTTAATGAAAGAATAATTGCTTTTATAGAAAGAAAACTCACCCTTGAAGAGAATCACCACATTAGGATAAATGCCCTGACTGATTCTTAAAAAATTGGTTATAGTGGCTTTTATTTTTATTTAACCATAGAAGCTTGCTCAAATCTCCACATCTGAAATAAACGCATCTATATGTTCATATCTAACAAGTAAAATAAAAACGTTGTCAAGGAAAACGATCAAATAATATACAAAATTGAACAAACCTTTCTTAAGCAAAACGAAGGTGATGAACAAACTTCTTCATCCAAAGTAAATCTTAAAATTTTGTTGAAGGACAAACTTAGCCTTGATAGTAGACAAAACAACGCTTTTATGCAATGAATATCATCAAGCTATTGCCTATCCTCTGGCTGTAATCAAATTAAATAGATTGAAAAGAAAAAAAAACATAAGATTTTATATAATGAAAGCAAATTTAACAAAAAATGACAAGTAAAATGACACAAGCTTGTGAAGTGATTCAGCCAGTTGACTTCCATCTCACAGGCCAGAGAAGGTTTTTCAAGGTTATTGAAAAATCAAACAAAAAATGAAACGACAATATTGATAGAATATTGTGACAAGTGTTAGGAACTAAAACCGGCTAATGTTAATTTGAGTTCACTACACAGTACTTCCAAAAACCTCCTTTTAAGGGTCAGTGTCCACGTTTATTTTTATTCAATCAGCATTGACATGGTGCTTGTGCGTTTAAAATCTATACAATAGAAGTACACGCTAATCTAGCCAAAAGTAACTTTTCTCCTGACCAAGCATCAGCAAAAACACCGTCTATGACTAAGCCAAACTAAAAACTATTTTCTTTGGCTCGCTTTTGAAGTGCAAAAGAAAGAAACACCAATAAGCTTGAATTAACAAATTTGAATTAACATTAAAATTAAAATCAACTTCTTAAACCATCAAGTAATTTAACAAATACCAAAAGCTTATAGATAAATAAAAATTGTTAACAAAGCAATTGATTAAAGAAAACTCACCATTAAAAGAAGAAGAGAATCACCCCACACCAGTAGTGCAGTGAATCCTAAATGTAGCAGAGGTTTATAGTGGCTTGTTTTTATTTAAGCTTTCCAGATTGAAATCTCCACTTGTATTTGATTAAATCAACATATCTGAAAAGATAACACATGACAAAACCATCAAAATCCCATATGTTCCAAAGAATCATAAGTATATGAAAAGAAAGAAAAATAACTTCAAAATAATTGGCTAACATACAAACAAATCAGATACCAAGCTCATATGATCATCACCTAAAATTTTAATTCGTACGCACACAAAATCTTAATCATAAACATGAAAAAAGAAAATATCAAAGAAAGCACGGTTGTCTAAGAAGTGAACACATAAGAATAATAAAAACTGAAATGTTATCCGCCGATACAATCAAAACTGGTTGCTAATGAACAATAACTAAGAAGTCAAAAACTGAAACAAAAGGTTAAAAATCATGAACTTTGAATTTTATCAAATGTCGAACCTACTTTAACCCCAAAAGCTCAAAATCAAAAATTGGAGTGTAATCAGCCCATAAAATATCCATTTATACTTTAAGGACCACTGAAGTAAAAATCTGAAGGTGGAAAAAGGCCTTGAGATTAACAATTTTGAGAATAATCATAACTGAAGTGTAATCAGCCTTTTGAAATCATACATTAACATCAACTTCAGTTACACAAAGATATGCATAAAAATCAAACCTTCAAGTATATTGAAAAAGGACCAGTGAAGTTAAAAAAGATCAAAAGCCTAAAGATAAAAAAAACTGTAAACAAAGAAATTGATTAAAGAAAACTCACCCTTAATAGAAGAATAGAGTAATCAAATGTCGGTGGAGTGTAAATAAAGGGTAAACAGTAAGGTATGGGCCGAGTTGGAACTAACATTTGGTGTTCAAAATCCACATAAGAACAATCAAAACAACAATTAAAGCAATCAAAAGCCGAACAAAACCAAAGAGTGGGAGATGAAAAGGAGAAAAAAGACCATTAAAAAATTTAAAAATATATATGAGAAAAACTAATTTCATTTTTAAAAAAAAAAAATCAAATGATGAATACAATGTAAATGTATAAACAAAAGACACACAAGCATAAAGATGAAAAATTTAAGGGAAGAAGCATACGGATGGAAGACCGAGTAGCTAGAAATATTTTTTTTTGATCAATAACATGAAAAATGTCAACGAAAGCACACGACCCCTGTCTCTCCAATAGCTTTAAGCTAATGGGTTCACAATTCAACAGAAATAACAATAAATGTACATAAAAATATAAAATTGTTGAGTGGTACACGGCATAACAAAGAGTAGAAAATGATGTCATACTTTTGTGTGGGAAGTTGCACGGGAGGCAAACAGCATGATGCAAGTCGCAAGATTCCTTCCGAATTAAGCGCAGTATGTTATAACGCATTGAACTCTTGCATACTCAGGACCAAACCATACCTAGTATATTGTCTTCAAAGTCAGTTAAACCTCACAACAGGATAGAAGGAAACATAGAAAATAAGCGATTAAGAAACAGTGTAGTTTTAGACTATCCAAACATCTCAATAGAAGAAAATTTAGCTTTCGAATACAATCAAAACAAAAAATGAAATCCTTCTGAAATGAAAGATAAAACAAAATATTAGTACTTTGAGAAGAAGGAATCCCCAAAAATAGGAAAAGCTGGGACTTTCTCACTACTGGTGTTTATGGTTCAAAAACCAAACCAGAAGTGGACCTAATTTATAATTGAGTTCCTCATAGAACCTAGTTTTATAAGCAGTTTCACAATTTCAATACAGAATAATTCTCTCTAATAATGAAGTCTGAATTGAAATTATGCGATTGTTAAATGCCTTTACCCACTAGGTTGGGCATAAAAATCAACCCTTTAAAGTAATTTAGCAGAGACCAAAAGCTTAAACAGAATAATTGATGAAAAAACACTCACCCTTGAAGAAAAAGAGAATCACCATAGCAGAAGGATGTAATTTCTTAAAAAACTGGTTCTTTTATTTTATTTAGTTGCCTTTGATTAGATCTGCAGATCTGCAAAAGAAAAAAATCACAAAACCATAAAAATCAAACAGAAACATAAAAATCAACGCTTTTATACATAGGAAGATTATCTTATTGCATATCATTCCTAGGAGCATTCAAATTGTTTCGATCTTCAACCTTAAGAGACCCATAAGGTTGAAGCATTCATCTGTTTTCAGATGTTCAAAACAAATCACAACCTGTTACCACGATAGAAGGATTCAAATTGTTTTTGCATCTGTAGATCTATGGTGAGACCCATAAGGTTGAAGATCGAAACTTTAATTTTAACAAAGACCCATATGCATAAAAATCAAAAACTATAATTTTAACAAAGAGTCAGAATCATAAAAATCAAAACTTTAACCTTGGCAGAAGACAAAGAGCATAGATCTGGTCGCAGAAGGCAAAAAATAAAACGTTTTCGAAGAGAGGAATAGCCATATTCATCTGGTCGCAGAGAGAGAGGAACCATACCCACAGAGAGAGAGAGAGAGAGAGAGAGAGAGAGAGAGAGTGGCGATTCATGTCTTTTCAAACATGTTTGGTTTTTTTCTTTTAACTATTAGGTTTTTTGTTTTTAAACGCAAACTATTTTTTATTTATTTTTTAATATTGGGTTGGAGTTGGCAAGTTAGTTTGGCCCTTAGCATGACTAGCTAATTACACCCCCCTTCCTTTTATCATTTCGATTTTTCTTCTTAATCTCAATATTAAATTTAATCTCTATATTTTTTTTATTTGCAGGTAGGTCCACCAGCTTCTTTTGCAGGTAAAACCGTGAGATTTATACACGGTGCTTATTTGTATTCACGGTTTCACTTGCATTCACTTACTTGATTGATATGTTATGAAACATAGTTCTTTTCTTTTGTTTGCATTTTGCTGTTAATACGTTGGATTTCGATTCATTGTTTAGTACGAGGGATTTAAACAAAACTTTGGATTGTTACGGTGGTGGTATACTACTGGCAAATATTATGTCAAGTTTAAGTGAGATTTTGGATTGATATGGTGGTGGTGTTGTTATACTATCAAATATTATTTCTCGTTTATATGAATGATGATTTGCGCTCGATTTTTCACGTATTACAATACGTCTAATATATGTCGGTTAACTTTTGTAATGTTAAACTTTTTTTTTTTTTAAGGATAGTGTTAAACTTATTATTACTTGCTAGAATGTAAGATATGCAATTTCAACTATTTTTAAAAAATTTAATATATGTTGTAGGGTGTATGCTAAAAAATATAACTCTTATATGTTCAAATTATATTCATATTATATTATGTATGTTTATTACGTTGAACTTTTATATATTTTGTTATGTTAAAAAAAAAATTCACAAACATGTAAAAAATATATCTATTTGAGACCAAAAAATTTTGTGATGAAAACATCTCATTTTATTTTTTAAGGACTAAAATCAAAATTTAATATATTTATAGGGACGAAAAACTTATTTAACCTTTAATAAAAAATACTATTATCTCTATTTTATTTATGCATTTTTCTTGATCTATGTGAAATGGTCCAATGAATCACTTATTATGGACAAATCAAGTACTATACATGCATAGATAGATGGGTGATAGTGGTCCTTGTCCCCGTGAGCTTAACTCAATTGGTAAGAACATTGCATAATTTATGCAAGGGCTGCGGTTCGAACTCCGGACACACCACTTCTTACATTTAAATATGTGGGCTCTAGCCATTAGGCTATTAGAAAAAGAAAAAAAAAAGATAGAGTGGTCCTTTGAAAAAAATTCAGAAACCTTTTAATTAAATGCTAAACTAAAGGCAGTGTCATTAATGCTAATAAAAACTTTTTACAAAATTAGATTAGATTAACCGCGTTTCTTTCTTTCTTGCTTAGAAAGGCAATGAAATACAAACACTTGCTTCTTGCACTTTTTTCCACATCTTCTCTTTCTTTCTCTCTTTGGGATAAGAAACCTTTGCACATTTTTTGCATTGCATTACAGTTATGTCAAAGAGTTACGTCACCCTTAACTTTTCATTGTCCTTATTATGTGACTATTTCACTCCCATTAAAGAGAAAAAGAAGAAAACAATTTATTTTGCATTACAAGTTACAAAAAAATTTCACATTTGTATTAATCAAGTTCATTGAAGTAAGAGAAGAAGAAAAATGGCAGGAGGTGGAGGAGGAGGAGGTGCACCACCACCTAAACAAGAGGAGTATCAACCTCATCCAGTGAAAGATCAACTACCAAATGTTTCATACTGTATCACAAGTCCTCCACCTTGGCGTGAGTTCGAATCCATTTTTACGTTTTCATGTTAAAAATTTGAGCTTTTTCTGTTTTTTGTTTTTATTTTATTTTTATGAGAGTGATTATTAATTTGTAATGTGATTATGATTTTTCTTCATTTATCAATTTGATTATTTTTTGGAAGAACTCGTTAAGATAATTTTTTCTTCATGTGTTTATGTAAAGTATTTTTGTTTTGATTTTGTGAGTTTGATTCTTTTTTTGTTTGTCTACTTGATTGAAAGTTTTGAACTTTATGATCTATTAGTCCTTCAATATTTCATGAGGAAGATTTTCTTGTTTTGCTTTTTATTTCAGTGAAGTCAAGTGTCAATCTAGTCATGCAGTCGTCTGATCAAGATCAGACGATCCAGATTTTAACCTCGGAATTTTATATCGAACGAAAATAAAAACTGTCATCAGATCTGAATCATTTGGTCTTGATCGGATGGTTTAGAGGTGTTGACTGCACCCACCACCGACTGCGTTTAATCCAAGTTCGTGTTATACCTTTGTGTTCAATGTTGATTATTGAGCTTAGAATTATGATTCTAATGAAGCGGAGGCGATAATGCTTGGTTTTCAACATTACTTGGTGATGTTGGGCACAACTGTTTTGATACCAACCGCTCTAGTTTCACAGATGGGAGGAGGAAATGTAAGTCTTGATGTGTAAGAAAAAAGGAAAATTGATTTTTGATGATGTTATATAGTTTTTTTCTTTTAACAAATAGCTTAATTTGTGTTTCAATAGGAAGAAAAAGCAATGCTGATTCAAAATCATTTGTTTGTGGCTGGTATAAACACATTAATACAAACATTGTTTGGGACTCGTCTACCAGCAGTTATCGGAGGATCCTTTACATTTGTGCCAACTACCATTTCAATCATCTTGGCCAGTCGCTACGACGATGACATTATGCATCCTCGGGAGGTTGGTTCATCACAAACCTTGTATTTTTCATTGTTTTGTCTTTTTTGGTATATCAACAGCCTTTTCTGGCAATCTGATTTGTGATCAATGTGCAGAAGTTTAAGAGGATTATGCGTGGAACGCAGGGTGCGCTCATTGTTGCTTCAAGCCTCCAAATTATTGTTGGATTCAGTGGCCTTTGGCGCCATGTAGTGAGGTTCGTTCTTGCCACATTGGTTTTTTGTTACAATAATTTTACTCACTCTGTCAAGTGTGGTTTTAGCCAACAATCAAATATTTGGCCACTGCTTGGCAAAATTAATCCCGCATTCAAACTGTGATTTTAGCAGAGACGATAAAAAATAGCTTTTGTGTTGGGTTGAAAATTTTACATTAACCTTTACATCAAACTTCTGTTTTAGGTTCATAAGCCCTCTCTCTGCTGTTCCCTTGGTTGCTCTGACAGGCTTTGGACTTTATGAGTTAGGTTTTCCAATGGTATGTACATTTACAACAACAATATCGAGTCCTTATTTTTTTTCCTACATTTTTGAATTATCAACATATTCATTGTTATGATTCATACTTTCTTAACTGTGGCTTTTAAATCTTAGCTTGCAAAATGTATTGAGATTGGACTTCCAGAAATTGTAGTCCTAGTATTCCTTTCACAGGTGAAAGTTTGTTGGTTCTTTGTTTCCTTTGCTTTCTTCCATGCTAGTGTTATATTCTAAAGTAGGGGTGTTTTTTGAACAGTTCATGCCTCATATGATGAAAGGAGGAAGGCATATCTTCGCCCGCTTTGCGGTTATATTTTCGGTGATAATCGTATGGGTTTATGCTATTATTCTCACTAGTTGTGAAGCTTATAAAAACGCAGAACATGAGACTCAGGATACTTGCAGAACTGACCGTGCTGGACTCATACATGGTGCATCTTGGTAAGAGTCTTGTGAACGTTTATTCCTTACTTTAGGTAGTGGTATATTTTAGAGGACGCGTTCGATTAAACTTGTTATTTTCTATATCTTTTATGACTAGAAAAATGGATTCAGTTTTGGTTAATTCCTAACTATTTATTTTGATAAAATATATTAATCAGGATTAGCGCTCCAACTCCTTTCCGATGGGGAGCTCCAACATTTGATGCTGGAGAAGCTTTCGCTATGATGGCTGCTTCATTTGTCGCACAAATAGAGGTTAGTTTATTTTAATTTTAGTGATGAGTATAGTGAATTTTGAACTTAGGTCCTTCTCTAGAATACCATGGTTTTTCTCAGCTTATTGTCTTGCAATTTATATTCATGCAAATACATGATTGTTGCATACATTTTTAATGATTGTTTCTAACATATTTTTCAATTTGCTGCAGTCAACTGGTGGTTTTATTGCTGTTGCAAGGCTTGCAAGTGCAACTCCAGTGCCACCTTCGGTACTTAGCCGCGGCATTGGTTGGCAGGTAAACATATCTGTGAATTGAAACTATTTTTTCGTCCTATCTAAATCGGTGGAATTCTCTCTACTGTCATATTAGAAATGACATGATGAATATCTGCATGCGTTAAAACTAGTAGTGATTACTGATCATATTCCACCCATTATCAGTATCATGCTGCAATCATATTTTCATTTTTTTCTTATCATTTGTGACCATCATTGGTAACTGTTTCGTATGTAACAGGGTGTAGGAATTCTATTATCCGGAATCTTTGGAACCGGGAATGGATCATCAGTTTCTATGTAAGATTCTTGTTCAAAACATGATATCATTTTCTTAGTCCGAGAGTATGCCTGAATCATTTTTAAGAAACATTCTTGAATTTTTCCTAGTGAGAATGCTGGACTGTTAGCTTTGACGCGGGTTGGTAGTCGAAGGGTTGTTCAAATATCAGCCGGATTCATGATCTTTTTCTCCATTCTCGGTAAGTTCATAAGGCTGAATATTGAGAATTACTTTCCTCCTTTGTGAACCAATGTGTACTTCTTATGAAGTGTTTTCTTTATATGCAGGAAAATTTGGAGCTGTGTTTGCTTCAATCCCAATGCCAATAGTTGCAGCATTATATTGCCTTCTCTTTTCTCTAGTTGGTATGTAACTATGTATAATCAACTAAATAATATGGGTTTCGCTTGTTATAATTTCGTTTAAGACCATGTTTGGATTGACTTATTGTACTTATCCACGGTCATAAGTTAGTATTTGTGATTTGCTCGTAAACTATTTTCATAAGCATTTTCACCTAATTTTCATAAGATCTCAATGATAGCTAATGAAAACAACTTATAGCTTATAAGAAAAATAATTTGAGTTTATGGAAATAGTGTAGACATAACTTCATAACCATTTATATGATACGTGCTTATTCTATAAGCGCTCAATTAATTTGTTTCACCAAACGGGGCTTTAAGTTTGATTTGTTCAACCTTTTTTTTATTTGATTATTTTTCTTTAATACAGGTTCTGCAGGACTTAGTTTCCTTCAGTTTTGCAATTTGAACAGCTTCAGAACCAAATTCATTATTGGATTCTCTATTTACATGGGATTTTCTGTACCACAATACTTCAAGGAGTACATAGCAACTAAGCATTATGGTCCAGTGCACACTAATGCCAGATGGGTATATACACGTTCTCTCCATCTTATTGTTTAATGCAACATTTTAAAAACCGAATCAGAGTTCGAACGAACCAGCGATACTTTTAAGTCATAAATTGATTGGTTCAGTTGGTTAACGACCGTTGAACCAATTGATAAATAAATAACCGACATGTTCAATTTGTTCCGGTGTTTAAAGCATTGGTTGAATGTGCATTATTTTTTAAAATTGTTCGTTCGAAGCACCTAAAAGTGTTAAATATTTCTTATTTTGGCAGTTCAACGACATGATCAATGTCCCATTCTCATCAGGAGCATTTGTTGCTGGTATATTGGCACTGTTTTTCGATGTAACTTTGCACAAAAACGACAACCAAATTCGTAAAGACAGAGGCATGCATTGGTGGGACAGATTCAGTTCATTCAAGACAGATACAAGGAGTGAAGAGTTTTACTCTTTACCTTTCAACCTTAACAAGTTTTTCCCTTCTGTGTGATTTTGGATTGGATTGGAACATGTTATTAGTAAGTTAGACTTAGGTGTGAATGAAGTTATAGGATATGCACCCTAAAATGTCTCTTTGTAGGTACTAATAATTGTTTATAATAACTTGGAATTTGTTGATTTCTTCACTCTTAAACAAAAATCAATTTAGCAAAATGAATTATCTAAATTATCTTCAGTTGAGTGGCTGTAATGTGTTAGAGCTTTGGTTTGTGTTGTAAGTGTTTGGATACATTCTAGGCCAAATACATCGATTATCAAATGTATCTAAAAAGTCAATTGTTTATTATATATAAGACCGGATGGAGTAATACTGGTGGTCATTTTATTAGTACATGTGGGAAAGTTAAATAGTGTCCTTAAAAAATCAATTAAAAAGATAAAAATAAAAATATTGTATTGAGAAGTAATGAAATATGATAAATTTAACTTTAAAAAATTAAAATATTGTTGAATCTAATATAAACCTACTATTTTTGCTTTCTTTCACGAATGTTTTAAGAATATTTTTGTTAGCCTAACCCAGTACACATTACTCCAGTATAATTTTGTTGATATTATCATTCGTTTTTTAGAGGACCAAGGTTATATAACTTTCTTGTTTGGCTTAATTGCACTTTTTTCCCCTATCTTTTGCTAATTGTGCGATTTTGCACCCCCTCTTTTTTTTTGAGCGATTTTGCACCCCATCTTTTGCTAATTGTGTTTTGTTCAAAATCATCATTAAAAAAGGGGAAATAGGCAAAAGATGGGGTGCAAAATCGCTCAAAAAAGAAGAAGAGAGGATGCAAAATCGCACAATTAGCAAAAAGATAGGGGGCAAAAGTGCAATTGAACACAAAGATTGAGTGCAAAATCAGAAAGGGGGCAAAAAGATAGGGTGTAAAATCGCTCAAAAAACAAGAAGGGATGCAAAATCACACAATTACCAAAATAGTGCAATTAAGCCTTCTTGTTTTGACAAAAGTTTATATAAACTTTGTTCACCTGGAAAGTAGCAGATCCAAGTCACGTGTGGGACTTTTTTAAGTTGAACGTATCCTACAGTACAAACCATTCATTCAATAGGCAAGAATTTAGATCTTATTCTGACCAAAAGAATAAAGTGATAAAGGATGAGGTAGACATATTTTTTTAATAATTTTTCTTAAATAATAATGCATCTTTTAAATATCTTTTGTGAAGAAAAATAATCATACTCTTTTCGATTATTATTATAAGTAAAAGTTCATTTTTCAGATACATTAAATAATTAATTAATTATTCAATGTATTTTAAAAGTGAATTTTTGCTTATAATAATTATTGAAGGGAGTACTTATTCTTTTTTGAGAGGAGAAAATTTGTACTATTAATTATGAGTAGTGATATTTGAACAACTATTTTGGTACAACCTTTGAGATTACCTTGTTGTTCTCTCTTTTCATTGATCAAAAACAATAGAGAGAAAAAAAGAAAGAGAGAGAATAAAAACATAATATGAGTATGAAAGAAAAAGTTGTACAAAAGTTGTATCAAAATGGTTGTACAAATATTATTTCTCATTAATTATTTACCTTTAACCTGTACATACTTTTGTAAAAAAAAAAAAAAAAAAAAATAAAAAATAAAAAAAAAAAATTTTTTTTTTTTTTTAAAAAATAAAATTTTTTCCTAATGTAAACCGTGGGCCAAAACCACTAAACTATAATAATCCATCTTGATATTTTTTAGAGGATAATGCATCTTGGTATGTTTTTTTTAAAATAATCTTGATATGTTATGATAATTAATTATTACATCTTTTGATCATTATTATAATAAAAAATTTATATTTTTTAGGTCCATTTAATATATGATATAGACCACATATATCATTTATTGAATAAATCTAAAAATAAATTTTTACTTAGACCATTTCCCTTTTTTTTGATTCTAGTTATTGTCACGGGATGGGAAGGTTAGACCATTTACACTGAGCCTATTGAAAGCCACCTTCAACATGTTGAACCATTGCAATGAGATTGTTGAAAATGATAGAAAAATGATGTAGAGGAGAGAGAAGTTGAATGAGTTCAACCATGTTGAATGCCGACACCGAGGGACACTTGGCGCGTTTCTGTTTGAGGAAACTGGCGCGTGTGCCACACGCGCCGACAAGGGCGAGTGGAGCTGCAGGCGGATGAGAGAAAAGATTGTTGAGTGGATAATGAATGACACGTGGTTGATTCTGATTGGCTGTCTGGATTTTTCTCATTTTAATAATTTGGACTCATTTATTTTATTGCAAATTAATTTTTTTTAATTTTTTTTTTACCAAAATTCATGATTTTTCTTGTCTATAAATAGAGACTTGGTTCATTTGATTTGGACACAGAAAAAAAAACAAGTTTTTCACTATCTTAATATTATTATTAACTTTTCTTTTGAAGTTTTAATATTCTTTTTAGTGAAAATAAATTATTTTAATAAACTTTGTTTTTCCAAAAAAACTAAAAAATAAATTGTTAAGTGTTTATTATTTTAATTTAATTATAATCAATAATTGTAATTTTATGTAATCAAAAAAACAAAAATATAAAATTAAATAAGAATATGAAATAAAAGGTGGTGGGGTAGAGTGTTGAATGAAAAAAACATTGGAGAGAGTAAAAGTTGAATGAGTGTTGAATAAGAGAGAGAAAATGATGTGGAGTGTTGAGAAGAGAAAAGGTGGGTGTTGAAGATTTTTACCATTGTAAATGGTCTTGCAATGGTGTGTTGAAGCTTGTTGAAAAATGATGTGGATGAGAGAGGTGATGAAAGCACTCAACTAGTTGACTGCTCCGCGCAAAGAGTGGTTGACAGAGCGCGTGATGCCCACGCGCCAGACAGGCGGGAGTGGACGTGGGCCAGACGCGGAGAGATAAGAGGTGGTTGGATATTATGGAATATGTGGCGCTTGTTCGTTGGCTGGTTGAATTTATCTCATCTTAATTATTTGAACTCAATTATTTCATTGCAAATGATTTTTTTTAAATTTTTTTTTTTACCAAAATTCATGATTTTTTTTTATAAATAGAGACTTAGTTCATTTGATTTGGACACAAAAAAAAAACGAAATTTTTCACTATCTTAATATTATTATCTTTCTATTAGCTTTTCTTTTGAAGTTTTAATCTTCTTTTTGGTGAAAAGGATCCTAATAATAATCCTTTCAACACTCACAATTGTTCTAATTATCCATTTAGCTACCAAAATTTCAACAATTATCAAAACTCAAATCAATTTTCCAAACAACGTTCTCAATACATACGTAATTTTAAGTTATTTGTAATGTTTGTTTGTTTTGATAATGACTATTGCTATTTCTAGAGTTTATTTAATTGAAAGATGAACCTTTTTTTTTATTAATAATAGGCTTAAATAGGTCTTTCGTCCCTGCAAATATAAGTCATTTGAATTTTCGTCTATGAAATTACTAATTCTTCCATTTTGCCATTGCAAATATTAATCATTTGAAAAATGGTCCTAATTATATCTGATTAGTAACTCCAGGGACGAAAATTCAAATAGTCTATATTTGCAGGAACGAAAGACCTATTTAAGTCAACCACTTCGCCCAATCATCACTTGCCACATGGGCACCACGTCACTAATGACATCCTGCCTCAGAAAAAAAAACTAATTAAGACCAAAAGTCAAATGATTAATATCTGCAATGGCAAAATAGAAGGATTAGTAATTTCAGGGACGAAAATTCAAATGACCTATATTTGCAGGGACGAAAGACCTATTTAAGCCTTAATAATATAAGATAAGAAAATAAAAATAAATTATTTAAATAAATTTTGTTTTTACAAAAATCTAAAAGATAAATTGTTTCCTTAAAAAAAGGATAAATTGTTAAGTGTTCATTATTTTAATTTAATTACAATAGATAATTGCAATTTTATGTAATCATAAAAACAAAAATATAAAATTAAATAAGAATATGAAATAAAAAGTGGTGGGGTATAAAAAGTGGTGGGGTAGAGTGTTGAATGAAAAATCATTGGATAGTGTAAAAGTTGAATGAGTGTTGAATTATTAGATGAAAGAGAGAAAAAATAATGTGGAGTGTTGAGAAAAGAAAAAGTGTGTGTTGAGTGTTGAAACCATTGTGAATAGTCTTATAATGGTCTTATTAGTGATAGGAGGGTGTAATTATTTTAAGGAGGCTAATTAATTACTCATTAATTAATGACCGTTTAACTTCATTTCATAGCTCAAATAAAGCTAAGAAAGACACCATCATTGGCATTAGAAAATGATAACAAAATTCAAACGTATAAGATGGTCTAACCAATCTAAATCTGAATCTAAAACTTGATATAAATATTTTATCGATTGATAACATGTAATAAGCATTTTCAAGCCTCAAATTTCCCCCTACCCTAGCAAGGCTTTGGAGTCGACTTCGAATCTGTTACGACACCAATTTTTTCGACTATTGGAAAACCGTTACAAATAACCATATGCGACCCTGAGAACCATCACAATCCATCATTTTAACCGTCGCAAAATGTCTTTTTTCTTATTGTGAAGTTTAGTTTCATATTAGAATAAATTCTTCCACAAAAATATCTTTAACACGTCAAATTCGATTTTAGCATACCAAAATTAAATTTTTCTTCTTCAGAAATGAAATCAAATAGAGTAATAGTCATTTGGCCGTCGAAAGAGCACGTCACCGATGGACCATCGATACTACAATTAGCTAAACTTTATTGCATGTGATGTGAAACAAAACAAACTCACATGTAGCTTAATTTTATGATCCGACACTTTCTAGTTTATTGATATATAGAAAACTAAAGGTTAAGATCTGTTAGTTGTATGGCTCAATAAACAATATCTTAGTCGAAAAAGTATTTGACATTATTTATATTTAATACAAGGTTCTAAAGGATCTTCTTTCTGCTAAGCAAATTACCTTTAAACAAAAAAATAAAAATAATCAACATGGATATAACATAAAAATGTATAGTACCCTTGTACTCGGTATAATAAATTTGCTTATAAAAAGAGAATATAAATGTATAATAATTTATACTCCTTCCGTCCCAATTTATAAGCAAAAAACACAAATTCACACTTATTAAAAAAAACAAAAACATAGTAGTTTGAGGTATAAATTTTTGTATTATTCTTGGAATAAGTTTCATGGAAAGATGTAAAAACAATTCTTATTGGTTAATGAGTATGGAGAGAGTAGAAAGGAGAACAAATTGAATGCAATTTGCATTTAATTTTACTTTGGAAAAAATGATTTTTTTGAAAGAACATAAAAGTTGATCTTTTTTGCTTATATTTTGGGACAAAGAAAATGAGATTTTTTTGCTTATAATTTAGGACGGAGGGAGTACTATAGGATTGAATGATCCATAAAATTACAGTAGAACACTAATTTTTCTAACCCTTCAATTACCGGCTGAAGAACAGAACTTTAATAATCTAACGTTCGACTTGAGATAAATAAAGCCTAACCGTTACACATAAGAATCGAGTTTGGTTCTCCAAATAATTTATTATTTGATGAAGTTCATTAACTACTTCCGGTCATATTTATAAGCAAAACATTACTTTTTAGGTTCACTGAATAACTAATGTATTTGATCTATATTATAGATCAAATACATTTGATATTCAACGAACCTAAAAAGTAGTTTTTTGTTTATAAATATGACCAGAAAGAGTACTTGAGTTTAATCATTTGGTTAGAACACCAATCTTTTTTGGTTACGCAATCAAAGGTAAAAGATATAATTAGAATCGAAAATTATTAGTATCAAATTTGTCTCATTGTCTAGATTATTATCAAATACATAGATGTCATTATTCATTTAATATCAAAAACCTTCTCCATACTACTCATTAATGTCAATACATCGATAAAATGAGTTCTTCGACCATTTTAGCAAACACATATGCGTTTAATTTGTTAAAAAATGAAGGACAGGACAAAACAACTCCAGTTGTCCAGTGTTTGATTTGTAAAACTGTTTCGGGGACAGGACAAACTGAAGGCAAGGGACAGGACAAAAACTGAATTTTTTGTCCCTCACCAAACCACGTCACAACTTTTTGTCCCACGTACAAGTTGTCTAAAACACCAAAATAACATTTTGTCCCTCGAAAATCATATAAAACAAAAAATTATTCAATACCATAAAAATTTGTTCTATGTTGTTCTGCCTTGTATTGTGCTGTTATGCTTTATACTATTTTATCCGGCACTTAATGTTTTGCAAACCAAACGTACCCCAAGAGTGCAAACTCTAAACAAATTCCAGATGATATAAAAAATCTTCACAGCATTGATACACATAAATTACTATATCTTTGTTTTAGTAAACAAGTGAGAATTGAAACATGAGAGTGAGTGAGAGAATTCACACATAACTTTTTTGAGTAAATAGTCACTTTAGTCCCCGACTCTGCACCTCGCTGTCATATAGGTCCCTGACTCAGAATTAAATACAAAGAAGTCCTTGACTCTGCACTTCCGTTATCACTTTAATCCTTGACGTTAAATAATTCTGTTAAGTGTGTCACATACACTATAGTGAAAGTAGAAAATGATCACTTTAGTTCCTGAACCAAAAATCAATATTCCCAATTTGAATCTCAAATCCCTAAATGTCATCCCTAAATCCCTAAAAAAAATATACCCCAATATGTGACTTTTTTCTCTTGTCAAAAAAAAAAAGTGACTTTTTCTAAACATTGTAGACTTTTTTTCTTTAAATTAGTATTGAAAGTTTTATGTATTTTTTATACTTAATGGTAAAACTTTGTCCACAACATTAAACAACAAATTGAGTAACAAAAAAAATTACGTTGATATTATTAATCTCTATTTTTTTAATTTTAAATAAAAAATCTATATTTTGACAAAAAAAAAAGTATCTTCTATAAATTGTATTGAAAGTTTTATGTATTTTTTTTTATGCTTAATGGTAAAACTTTGTCCACAACATTAAACAACAAATTGAGTAAAAAAAATAAATTACGTTGATATTATTAATCTCTATTTTTTTAATTTTAAATAAAAAAACGCTATATTTTGAAAAAAAAATGTTATATTAATATTGTCAAATAAGATAATAAATTATGGATTTGAGATTTTCAATTCAAGGAATTTAGGGATGATATTTAAGGATTTGAGATTTAGGGATTTAGAGATTTTAGATTCAAGTTGAAGATATTGATTTTTGGTTCATGAACTAAAATGACAATTTTCTACTTTCACTTTAGTCCTTGTGACACATTTAACAAAATTATTTAACGTCAGAGACTGAAGTGATAACGGAAGTGCAGAGTCAGAGACTTCTTTGTATTTGATCCGGAGTCAGGGACCTATGTGACAGCGAGATGCAGAGTCAAAGACGACTATTTACTCTTATTTTTTAATCTATATCATTCATTTTAAACTGATAGCTACCATTTATTCTTATTTTAAAATAAAATACAAATG
>Ga0228710_1003799_pt1 | contig 23945 bp, 20 predicted proteins | sample MedpolnodulmetaG_FD_177995 | JGI IMG/M metagenome (GOLD analysis project Ga0228710, IMG submission 177995) | Root nodule microbial communities from Medicago polymorpha collected in Santa Monica, California, United States - pink nodules | ecosystem: Host-associated > Plants > Roots > Nodule...
TGATCAAAGTATCTAATGTTGGTAAGCTACGATACCAAAGTGTTTGTAACTCAGAGATCAAAATGGAACGGAAAAAACTGAAGATACCAAATAAAACTTAAAAAATAATTTGAAGAACCAAAAAGATATATAATTTAGCACTTTTCTTCGAATGATTGGTTAAATTCAGCAAGAACTCAAAGAACCAAAGTGTTTGAAATAAATATTGTTAAGTAAACAAAAGTAAAGTATTTCAAGTGTTTATATATAAAATTGTTTATATAATTCAAGATAAAAACATAAGATTAAACTATTTTCAAAACTTAGTTTTTAAGTTGTTTCTGTAAGTTATTATGATTTTTTTATAATATAAGGCAAAAACAGTTGATGCAAATACCATAATCATCCAAGTGACTGAAAGTGACTAATTGTAAAATCTCTATAGGTTGACCTTTCTCAACATATTTTATTCTTTACACAGCCCAATCAAAGATTGAACCTTGACCACATACACTTAAAATGAACTTAAAAATTTTCAACGTTTTTGATTTATTGTTGTGTTGTGCAGGAAATGTGAGTTCACCCTTAGAATTGACTGAGGAGGAATGGAACAATGTGTTTAAAACAAACATAACAGGTACATGGTTGGTGTCAAAATATGTATGCAAACTCATGCGTGATTCAAAGAGAAAAGGATCAATTATCAATATCTCTTCAATTGCTGGCCTAGAGAGGGGGCAATTGCCCGGTGGAACTGCATATGCTTGTTCAAAGGCAGGTGTCAATATGCTAACAAAGGTAGTTAATTTTTAAAACAATTTTATAAATTAGACAACTTATTTTCAATTTTATGTTTGTGTTCTGATATTTGTTTTCGTGTGACTTGACGAAACTTGTAAAGTTGTTGTCGTCTGATTGACATGTCATAGGTGTAAATTTAAAAAATAGTCTCTTATGTAAAAAATATGGTAAGAATGTGTACAATGCATTAAATGATGAGACTCTTTTTTAGACTGTATGCATGCGAAAGCTTTAGTGTATTGGATACTTTTTGTCTTATCAAGAAGCTCACAGTCACAGCCAGTTCTTGCTGCTATGTGTGATGAATGGGATTCTTTTAGTAATAAAGTTGTGAATATTGGTCAATTAAAATAATGTGTCAGAACTTAAATAATTAAGCCAATACATACTGACATTGTTAATCTTTTTGTAATGATAATCGACAGGTAATGGCATTGGAATTGGGGACATACAAAATCAGAGTGAATTCAATATCACCAGGACTTTTCAAATCTGAAATTACTGAAAATTTGATGAAGAAAGATTGGCTAAACAATGTAGCCATGAGAACAGTGCCATTAAGAGAATGGGGCACTTCAAATCCAGCATTAACCTCAATTGGTCGCTACTTAATTCATGATTCTTCTGAATATGTGACAGGAAATATATTTATTGCTGATGCTGGTGCTACCTTACCAGGCTTGCCTATTTATTCCTCACTGTGAATACCTGATATGATACATTGTGCAATGACCAAAAATATGATGAGTTAAACTTGGTTTCAACATTTTTTTTCTTCTTCTAGACATGAGTTAAGATGTTCTCATGGTTACTAATCTACAGGAAATATGATATTTTTGCTCTTCTCATTGCATTATGAATTGCAATTGATGTATAAGATGAGACATTGTTTATGATAATATTTTAAAAGAAATGGATAATTGTGATTTTTGTGTCAATTTTAGAATACATCGAAATTATATATAAGAGCTCAACTATGATTTATATAAAACTCATGTTCACCTAGTGAGAACGATCAACCTAACAACTAGAGTTGTCAAAATGGGTCAGGTTTAGTGGCCAGTCCATCGGTCCTATATTATTGTCTGGAGGCCATTAAAAAAGCACAGAAAAAACGACTATATCTTTTTAGGCCAGTCCACAGGACTTGTATTTTACATGGACTAACATGGGCTAGGCCATTGGATTCGCTGGTCCGCCCTTTACAAATGCAAAAAATATATATAGTTTATAAAATTGTTTTATCATGTAGGATTGAATTATTTTATTATGTAGGACTGAATTTTATTGTCTTCAAAGTTGCACTTTGTGAGTTGTGATAAATACTCTACTTTTGCATTGATTTTTTGTGTTATTTATCTCTTATGGATGTTGATTTAATATATGTTTTATATATCATTTAAGTAAGTTTACAAACACATTGATTTTCTTAATAAAAAACCTTGGTATTGTGAGTATTATTAGTTATTGCACAACCGTTCAAATATGTATTATGCTCCTTTAAAAGGAAGTGAAAGTGGTCGGGATTGTTGAAGCAAGAAGCTTTGTTTTTGTTGAATATGATGATCTTTATTTATGCTTTTGTTAAATCAAAGAATGTTATTTTTATTGAATGTAAGGAACTTTATTTATGTATTTGTTGAGTCAATGAACTTTGTTGTTATTGTAATGTATGAATATTATGTTTTGCTAAAAAAAATAAAAAATGCATGTGATGAAATTTTGTTGTTAAATTTCAGCTAAATAAATTAACAAAATTTTTATTTTATTTTCATAAATGTTATCCATGGGTATCTGTATAAACTTGCGAATACCTCAAAATCTGGATTACCCGCTTAATGGATATCCGAACGGATATGGATAGGGTACATATTTCATATTTATCCAACAGAGCGGACACATATATCATACTATCCGCATCCATGGATATCCATTTACATCCCTACAAACCCCTGACCGAGTAACCACCAATAGGATCACACTGCCACTGATATGTAGAATTATACTGCAAGGAAATATCGTGAAGTAAAATCATACACTCCTCTAACAAATCATCCTCCCTTGCCCATGACTGACGGGACCACTGCCAAGCCTTATCGCCTTCCTCCAACCTAAATCACACACTGCTGCCACCGAAATCGACTTATTCACAACTAAGTCGAAAAGACGGCTATACGGCACACACAAGGGAGAATCTCCCAACCACGGATCCTTCGAAAGAAAAGTATTCACACCATCACCAACACTCCTCGCATTGTCCACTTGTCGAGGCACAATTGAAGCCGGAATTGTATAGAATGACCCAACACAAACATTTTTAACATTTTTGAACTTGAGATCTAAAGACAGACACACTTTTAAGTGTCCGTAGTACATTAGTAGTTTTATTTTTTGTTTTTGATCAAATAGTCTAATGTCTAAAATTCATTTGTTAAGGTGAATAAGTGAGGTGTACAGATTAACCATGACCCCTACATATATAATATAAAATAATGTATTATTTTTTTTGAAGGAATATAATAATGTATTATATCAGCCAATTGATGCATGAATTTGAACAATTTTTCTAATTCCTAGTACTTAAAAAGGGTCGAATCCATTTCTGACATAAGGAAGGAGATCAAGATCTTTATTCCTCAACAACAACACCTTTGTCGTTAAAGACATTATTTGATTTCAAAGGAGATCAAGATCTAACGTACCTTATGTTATTTTAAGACATACAATTTACTTCCAACTTCATGGTAGTTGCCATCAAATAATCCTTCACCATTTTCCATTCCCCAAAACTTCCCATTTCAACATTCATTCATTTCTCAAATTCAATTCATCTTCTTCAAAATCAGTTCAACATGGCAAAGCAATTAGAACCATGGCATGACCTCGACGGAAAAGTGGTCCTAGTCACCGGCGCTTCTGCCGGAATCGGCCGTGATTTCTGCCTTGATCTCGCTCGTGCAGGATGTCGTGTGATCACGGCGGCTCGTCGTGTAGATCGTTTGCAGTCATTGTGTGATGAAATCAATGGAGAGGAGGGAAGGCTCCGTGCTGTTGCGGTGGAGCTTGATGTGGCGGCGGATGGTGAAGCTATAGAGAAGTATGTGCAGAAGGCGTGGGAGGCTTTTGGGCATATTGATGCGTTGATTAATAATGCTGGTGTTAGAGGTAATTTGAATTTAAATTAACATTTACCGACACTCTTCAAATTAAACTAGTGTCTGACACCGATACAACACGACACCTACGTATATATAATTACAAAATCGTAAGTCCACTGATTTTGACAGGATAGCTAATTATTGAATTTTGTTATATTGTTATTTGTTAAGTCTATGGATATTTGTAATGTTTATATTGTTGAGCGTTTATTTTGGATGAACTAGACTATGTAAATTTCCTCTGATTTTTTGAACTAAATTATAGTCAAGAATGTTGACTTTTGGTGTTAATCCTTGTTTATGTCTTGAAACCAAAGTGTATGTATCTAGATATTCTACTTTTTTAAAAAATAATTGCTTGTTTTGGTATGTTTAAAGAGTATCCTAGGAGCACTCATTAACAAGACCCAAAAATATATAGTTTCATTTTGATTTCTTATATTATCGGCGTAAACACTTTGGGTTCTTAAATTTATTTCGTTGCCTTTATTTTAATCACTTAAATTTTAAACATTAGACACGTTGGTCTAATAAGTTATAAACGCCGGACATTTTAACAACTTATCAGAATGAGTGGGTGGGGCTTTTAAAACATAGCGTGTTGACACCCTGGAATTTTTAAAAGGCAACATTTTGATCAAAGTCAACAACTTAACGACTACATTAACATCAGTTAAACAGAGATTGGCAGCATGGGTAATGGTGAATAGTTTATCAACTAAAAAGATTTATTTGAAACTTAAAGGACTAACTTGGAAATTCTGTCAAACTAAAATAATATGTAATTGAAACTTTCGAAACTTAAAGAATTAACTTGAAAATTATGTCAAACTAAAAGGACCAAAAATGGTATTTGACCCATTTTAATATTATTATGTTATAAGCATTAGACTGTTTGATCCATTAAGTCACCAGTAGCATTTATATTTAAAAACAGGATTATATTATCTAACATCTATAACTTAATGGGACTAAAGGGTCCAATATTTGCAAGTTAGGATTAAAGTATCTAATGTTGGTAAATTAAGGTGGCAAAATGAAATAAAAAGCACTTATAGGATTAAATTGTCTAATGTTTGTAACTCCGAGATCAAAATGAAACGGAAAAAACTTAAGATGCTAAATACAACTTAAAAATGATTTAAAGAACCAAAAATATATATAATTTAGCACTTTTCCTTGAATGATTGGTTAAATTCAACAAAAACTTAAAAACCAAAGTGCATGAATAAAATATTGTAAAGTAAACTATTTTGAAGATAAAAGCATAAGATTAAATCAAGTGTTTATAAATAAGTTGTTTATATCATACAAGATAAAAGCATAAGATTAAACTATTTTGAAAAAATAAATTTTAAGTTGTTTCTATATGTGATTATAATTTTTTAAAGGAGAATGCTAAACAGTATCCTCATGGTTTCTCCTTTAATAAGTTTTGACTTAATCAAAAGTCAAAACTTATATTTTTAAAACAAATTTTCTATTTATAGTTTCTTAACCATTGTCTTGAAGAGACTAGTTAACGAGACTCTTTTTAAAATATGAGGCAGTTAATACATACACCATAAGCTATATCATCCAAGAAAGTGACTAATTGTAAAATCTATATAGGTCGACCTTTCTCGACATATTTTTATTCTTTACACATCCCAACAAAGATTGAACCTTGACCACACACACTTAAAATTAATTAATAAATTTTCAACGTTTTTGATCTATTGTTGTGTTGTGTAGGAAACGTGAGTTCACCCTTGGAATTGACTGAGGAGGAATGGAACAATGTCTTTAGAACAAACATAACAGGTACATGGTTGGTGTCAAAATATGTATGCAAATTCATGCGTGATTCAAAGAGGAAAGGATCAATTATCAATATCTCTTCAATTGCTGGCCTAGAAAGGGGGCAATTGCCCGGTGGAACTGCATATGCTTGCTCAAAGGCAGGTGTCAATATGCTAACAAAGGTAATTAATCTTAAATGTGTTTTATAAGTTAGACAGCCTATTTTCAATTTTATGTTTGTATTTGGAAAGAGAAATTATATTTACACAATTATTTTGTGAAAATTTTTAAGTTAATTTTTCTCTCTCATATTTACATTGTGTTTTTATTTTCTCTCTAGTGCTTTGATTTTTGTGTTGATACCAACATTTCTTTGTATATACTCCCTCCAATCATATTTATAAGCAAAACACAGTTTTTTAAGTCATTGAATAATTAATGTATTCCATGAACCTAAAAAATAGTTTTTTTGCTTATAAATGTGATCGGAAGGAGTATTTGATTGTCATATAAGTTGTCTTCAAAATGGCTGTTCAAATAACATAATTCATTATGAAATTTGTTTTCATGTGACTTGGTGCAACCTGTAAAGTTGTTGTCATATGATTGTAATGTCACGGGTTTAAGTTTTGGAAATAGTCTTTTGTGTAAAAAACATGGTAAGATTGCCTACAACCGAGTTTAAATAATTAATCACAGACATACATTACTGACATTGTTTAGTCTTTTTCTAATGATAATTGACAGGTGATGGCATTGGAATTGGGGGCACACAAAATCAGAGTGAATTCAATATCACCAGGACTTTTCAAATCTGAAATTACTGAAAATTTGATGAAAAAAGATTGGCTAAACAATGTGGCCATGAGAACAGTCCCATTAAGAGAATGGGGCACTTCAAATCCAGCATTAACCTCAATTGCTCGCTACTTAATTCATGATTCTTCTGAATATGTGACAGGAAATATGTTTATTGCTGATGCTGGTACTACCTTACCAGGCTTTCCTATTTATTCCTCACTATGAATACTTGATATGATACACTATGATGAGTGAAACTTGGTTTCAAACCTTTTTTTTTTCTTTCTGAACATGAGTTAAGATACTCTCATGGTTACTAATCTACAGGAAATATGATATTTTTGCTCTTCTCATTGCATTATGAATTGCAATTGATGTATAAGATGAGACATTGTTTATGAGAATTTTTTAAAAGAAATGGATAATTGTGATTTTTGTGTCAATTTTAGAATAGATCAAAATTATATAAGAGCTCAATTGTGATTTTTGTGTCAATTTTAGAATAGATCAAAATTATATAAAAGAGCTCAATTGTGATTTATATATAACTCAATTTCACCTACGAAGAATCATCACCTAACAACCTTCATTAACTCCTATGATGCTACTCATAAAGTATAGATTGATTCACTGCATGAAACTGGCAGTGTGAATTAAACCGTCTGATATTAAACAATGGCTGAGATCGATAACTGCGTGTGTTTGGACTGCAGGAGATCTAGATCCTAAAATATTGAGGTTACATCTAGACATCAACTTGTGTTAATAGAAAACAAAGTTTTTTTTTACCCTAAAACGAAACAAAATTACCCATCCGACCAAATATGAGATTTATTTACTTAAAGGACCCACTTTCAAAAAAAAATTTGTCTTATAGTTGTATATATCGCCACCTACAACGGCGGTACTATCAGAAATTGACACGTGGCACTTTCAGCCGCCGTTTTTATATATTTTTTTTTTGTAGTGATATATTGCCACCTGCAGTGTCGAGACTACCGAAAAGCGCCACATGGCCAAATCGCGCGCCGCCAAATTTCCATATGCTGGAATATTTGAAAATTGCAAAAAAAATCCAAATCACGCGCTGCCACATGTCCATATGCTGGAAAATCTGAAAATTGCGAAACAAAATATCCAAATTACTCCTTCAAGGAATCGAACGACTTCCATATCATACATAAACCATACGGCTCTACAACGGTGCCACTAGGCGCTTGTGGTATTTTCTTCCATCAAATAATACACACACACATTATTGTTTAAAACAGTTTCAAACAAAATATATTAATAAGGTTTTGTTTGTTGTCTTCCTTTCGTATGGGGTGTGCAACATGAACTACTCGTATTTTTGCTTTCTTAATATTATTTTTATCAAAAAATAAATAAAATAAGAGATTTGATAATTTATCTATTCATGTCTTTTACATAGCAGATTTAATATTAATCTCTTAAATGTTAATATATTTTATCTTTCAGCTCATTTATTCTATTGCATTTTTGGAACGAATACAGTTTATGATTCAAGAAAATATAGATAATCACAACAATTTAACACTTTGTAGTGCGTTTGATAACCTATGACATTGACTGCTCTAAGTTTTTCATACCCAACTTTAGTATTCATAAAACTCTTTGTTCAGAAGATGAGATTGTGGCTTGTGGTTCTGATTGGGTGGTATAAGGTGGTGTACATGATGATTTTTCTTAGGTAGGTGGAGGGAAATTGAGGTGTGGTTGGTGTTGAAGAGGTGTGAGAGATTTGTTTTGTGTATCATTTTGAGTAGGTGGGGGTGATATGGGTGGTGTTTGTTGGTGAGGTGGTGTAGGTTATTTCGGTGGTGGGGGTTGGTGAGGTTGTTTTTGAGTTTATATTGGTAGAGGGGATGGTTTTTGGGTTGCACTTTCAGGAGATAGGATTGTGGCTTGTGGTTCTGATTGAGTGGTATAAGATTGTGTAGATGATGATTTTTCTTGGGTAGGTGGAGGGGAATTAGGGTGTGGTTGGTGTTGAGGAGGTGTGAGAGATTTATGGTGTGTTTCATTTTGAGTGGGTGGGGTGATATGGGTTGTGTTTGTTGGTGATGTAGTGTAGGTGATTTTGGTGGTGGTGATTGTGGAGTAGGTTCAGTTTGAGTTGTGGCTTGTATTTTTTATTTGGAGGCATACTTCTTCCATGTTGATGTCTCCATATTCACTTCTCCTTCATTCTCTTCACTCCCTTCACCAGTTTCAGTTTCATCCTCATCAACATCTTTCTCTATGTCCATTACTGATTTTCTTGACTCTTCATCTTCTTCAGTGTCTTCCGACTCTTCACTCAACATGTCAGGCTCCTCCTCAGTCACCTTCTTCTTTCCCTTCTGCTATTTCTTTGTCGGTCTCTTCCTTTTTGGGCTTGCAACTCTTTCAACCTCCTCTTCCTTATTCATTTTTATTCTTCGTCCATTCCTGGTGTTTGCAACACCTAGGTTGGAAAGACTTGTGTTTCCATTTGTGTTGGTATTGATGAGATCTCATGGAGTCTCAATCGTAGCCATTCATGTTGTTCTCTTTGAAATTTCCACATTGCTTGGTGTTTTTGCATCAAATTCTCTTGCACTAAATCAATTGGTTCTTTTTGCGTTCTTGTTTTTTCCTTAAACTCAGTAGAAATGGACCAGGAGGGAACTTTCCCTATTCATTACCATTTATGGGAACCCCTTGCTTCATGCATAGTTTAGTAATTAAATAAGGAAAGAAAAGAAATCCAAAATTTTTTATCAGCACACTCCAAAAATTCTCTTGCAATAATTCTTCCCAAATCTCATAGTCCTCATTCAGTATTGTGTCCAAAAGGAGCAATCTTTCTTTGGACGATGCGTATGTGTGTGAAGTGGGAAGAATTGAGGCATCAATGAACAAATGGCAATTGCCTGATTCAGGGATAATGTATTTGCTTTTCAACTTAAAATCAGTGTGTGTGAGTTTGTCTCATTCAGCTTCCACTACATCAATTCTTGACTTAATCCTAACTATTTCTTTCTTACAATATATAAGTTTCAAAATTTTCTTCAAAATCTCTACCATTATATGTCAGCATGTAATGATTATTTATCATCTTTGGTTTGAAGAAGACTTTTCTACCCCTAACTACATAATGGTAAAGAGATTTACCTCCCTTGGAATCTTGAATTCCAGCATAAAACTCCATGATAGCTTGTTCCACATAAGAGCCTCTATGTTGCACGAAAGAGTCTGAATGAAGATTTGCTACAATTGACATGAAGGATGGATTAGCTTTCATCATATTGTAACTTCTTTCTTGTAGGAAGTTCATTTGCCAAAAATGCGCATTTTCACTATGCACATATGCAAGAGCACGTATATTCTTTGTTGATAATTGTTTGCTTGGTGCACTTGAACTGGTAAGTTACTTTATCTTTCATAAATTTCCAAAACCCAAATTTTATCTTCAACTTCTTGTAACTTTCACCAACAATTTTCTGCAAATTCAAAATCTAACAACGACACACAAACAAATTCTACCAAGAATTCTGGAAAAGTTGCAACAAGTGCAAGTGCACAAAGCAACCAATTATCAATGAAGAATATGTGTTCTCTTGCATCTATGCCCAGTGAAAATAAACATTTCTGGAAAATAACTTTCTACCAGAAAGAGGTTACAATCTGATGAAAGTTAATCCATCCTTCATGTCAACTGTAGCTAATCTCCATTAGGACTCCTTCGTGCAACACAAAAGCTCATGTGTGGAATAAGTTGTCAGGGATTTCTATGCTGGAATTCAAGATCCCAAGGGTGGTAAATTTTTATACCATCATGTAGTTAGGGGTAGAAAAGTCTTCTTTAAACCAAAGAGGATAAATGATCATTACTAAGGATGGGCAAAAAAAACCAAAAATCTAAACCGAACTGCTGAACTAAACCGATCCAAACAAAAAAAAACTGAACCATTACTAACAATACTAGCATTTCAGTTGAATTCGAAATAGTTCGGTTCAGTTTAGTAACTAAAATTCGATTTCGTTTGTTTTTTTTTTTATATTTTTTCAAAAGTGCCAATAATAACAGTTTAGTTCGGTGCGAAATAGTTTGGTTCAATTTGGAATTGTTCGGTTCAGTTTGAAATGCAAACAGTTCAGTTCAGTTCAATTAAATTATTTTAAATTTAGCAAACAGTTCGGTTCGGTTTAGTTTTCATCCTCAACCAAACTATGTCCATCCATAATCATTACATGTTGACATATAATGGTAGATATTTTGAAGAAAATTTTGAAACTTATGGTAAGAAAGAAATGGTTAGGATTAAGTCAAGAATTGATGTATTGGAAGCTGAATGAGACAAACCCACACACACTGATTTTAAGTTGAAAAGCAAGTATATTATCAGTGAATTAGGCAATTGACATTTGTTCATTGATGCCTCAATTGTTCCCACTTCACACTCATACACATTGTCCAAAGAAAGATTGCTCCATTTGGACACAATACTAAATAAGAATTATGTGGATTTGGGAAGAATTGTTGCAAGGGAAATTTTTGAGTGTGCTGACAAAAATTCTGGATTTCTTTTCTTTCCTTGTTTAATTACTGAACTGTGCATGATGCAAGGGGTTCCTATAAATGGTAATGAACAGGGAAAGTTCCCTCATGGTCCATTTTCTGTTGAGTTTAAGTTAAAACAAGAATTGCAAAAGAACAAAATGGTTTAGTGCAAGAGCATTTGATGCAGAAACACCAAGCAGTGTAAAAATTTCAAAGCTAACAACTTGAATGGTTAGAATTGAGACTCCATGAGATCTCATCAACCCCAACACAAGTGGAAACACCCATGTTTCCAAGTTGGCTATCGCAAACACCAGGAATGGAATAAGAAGAAGAAATGAATGATGAAAATGAGGTTGAAAGAGTGGCAAGGCCAAAAAGGAAGAGAGTTACAAAGAAACAACAGAAGGGAAAGACGAAAGTGACTGAAGAGGAATCTGAGATGTTGAGTGAATAGTGGGAAGACACTGAAGAAGATGAGGAGTCAAGAAAAGCAGTGAAGGAAATAGAGAAAGATGTTGATGAGGATGAAACTGTTGAATGAAGTGAGCAGAATGAAGGAGAAATGAATATGGAGGCATCAATAAGGAAGAATTATGCCTCCAAATAAAAAATACAAGCCACAACTCAAACTGAACCTACTCCACATCACCATCTCACCAATCCTCCACCACCAAAATCACATACACCACGTCACCAACAAACACCACCCATATCACCCCGACCCACTTCAAATGAAACACAAAACAAATCTCTCACACCTCCTCAACACCAACCACACCCTAATTCCACTCCACCTACCTAAGAAAATTCACCATCTACACCCCCTCATACCACCCAATCAGAACCACAACAACAATCCCATGTCCTGAAAATGTCACCCAAAAACTATCTCCTCCACCTACAGAAACTCAAAAATAACCTCATCAACCCCCACCACAAAAATCACTTACACCACCTCACCAACAAACACCACCCATTTCACCCCACCCACTCAAATGAAACACATAATAAATTTCCAACATCTACTTAACACCAACCACACCCCAATTTTCCTCCACCTACCCAATTTTCAAGGAGTTAACATGTAATCCCTCCGGTCTCATATATAAGAAAATATTTTTTTCTTAGGTTCATTGAATAATTAATGTATATGCTTTATAATGTAGATGAAATACATTAATTATTCAATAAACCTAAAAAAATAATTTTTTTTCTTATGTATGAGACTAGAGGGAGTACCACAACATCAAAAGCCAATGAGTCTATATTTTTTTCTTTTTTCCAAAATATAAATGTATGTCATGGAAAACAGCACTTTAATTTTTGTATTCGATATCATTAAAGTCTCTCTGTAAATCTGCAGATAAAAGAAGTGGTAAAAGAAAATGGGAGTTGTAAGGGAAAAAGTGCAATTTGCAAATGAAAAATAGTCACACATCAATGATTTTTAATATAGCTATTAATGCTTCCATCAAGGAAAATGAATGAGCAACTGAATAAAGAGATGGTAATCACTAATTCAAGTTGGAAATAGCTCATTTAATTTCAAGTTGTATTTGTGTCTCATTTAATTAGGAAGAATGATATTTATTATGAAGGGAGAACTAAAGTTCTTTCTTGGTATTCAAATCAACCAATGCAAAGATGAAGTCTATGTTCATCAATCCAAGTATAAAAAGGAGCTTATGAAGAAGTTCAATATGGAGGATTGCAAACTGATTGCTACACCAATGCATCCCAACTGCAACATGAGGAAAGAAGAATCAAGCAACAAGGTGGATCAGAAGCTATACAGAGGTATGATAGGTTCCTTACTTTATTTAACAGCTTTCAGACCAGATATTCTATTTAATGCATGTTTGTGTGCTAGATTTCAGCCAGATCCTTGAGAATATCATTTAAGTGTTCTTAAGAGAATCTTCAGGTATCTAAAGGAACAACTAATCTTGGATAACTTTACAAGAAATCTCAAGATTATAAGTTGGTTGGATTCTGTGATGCTGACTATACTAGGGATAGAATTGAAAGAAAATCCACTAGTGGAAGTTGCCAATTCCTTGGTGAGAACTTGATATCATGGGCTAGTAAGAGACAAAACACTATTGCATTGTCTACAACAGAAGCATAATACATCTCAGCTGCAAGTTGTTGCACACAACTGCTCTGGATGAAACATCAGTTAGAAGACTATCAAATTTGTGAAAGTAAAATCCCAGTTTACTGTGATAATACTGCTGCCATTTGTCTGTCTAAGAATTCAATTCTTCACTCAAGAGTGTTGGAACAAAATACGTTTTACAAACATTACCCTTAGAGTGAGGGAGATTGTTGAAACGAATAATGTTTAACAATAAGTTACCCTTAGAGTTTTGATGATAACAAGGTATTAAAAAATGTCAATTGGATATGCTAATATTTGTTCAAGTGTACAGGACCATAGACAACATTTGATAAATTTATAAGGTTCTGGAAGAACAAAAGAGAGCAAAAGAATCAACAAAAAGGAAGCTTGAAGCTCCTGAAGAAAAGTGCTCCTGAAGTTCAAAGCGCTCCTGAAGTGATGACGTCATCAGAAGCCAGTTCATCAGAAGCACATCATCAAAAGCAAGATCACCAGAAGCTGAAGTTCATCAGGAGCTGAAGAACTTAAAGCTTCAAAAGCTGGAATCTCATTTAATCATGCCTAAGAGTTGCTAAAGACGGAAAGAAGTTTGAAAGCATTGGATGCTTATTCTATCAAGAGCGTTGAAAAAGGACAAATGTACGAACTGTACAACCACCTTCTCCACTACTTTGGTCGTGTTTTGCAACAAGACAAGGATAACAGCTCTGCCTGCAGAAATGTTCCTTCATACAAGGAATGGATTTGAAATTGATCCTTCATAGGACAATAACCATATCAGGCAAAAAATCATTGGTGACTATCAACAAGCTTCAAACGACTCTTTTTGTGTGCTGTCAAGTTTCCAACGTATCTTTTCACACCTCTATATAAAGGAATGAAGACCTACCAGTTAAAAAAAGACGTACAAGAACAATGCAACAGACTTAAGCAATACACACGCATACAAAAGCTAGACTCTCACAATAATTCAAAGTTCATACTCTGTTATTGTTTGCATTTCAACGTCACTTAGAATTTCTTAGCAAAGTCCATTTTTTAGAAATTCTATAGTCTCAAGAGTCTTAAGAGTCTGTAATTGATTTGTATTGTGAACACCACTGATTGTATATCAAGTGTTCAAACTCAAACAATTTTCTGTGTAAATCTGTTTGATTGTAAGTCTCTTGCTTGTGTGCTTGAGCATTAGAAGTCTCTTGCAGTTGTGCTTGAGCATTGGAAGTCTCTTGCTTGTGTGCTTGAGCATAGGAAATCTCTTGCTTGTGTGCTTGAGTATTTTGAAGTCTCATACTAGTTGTAGTATTGAGCAATTGTAATTTGAGATTACATTTTAGTGAACTTTCCTTGGAAGTGCAAGGGGGACAAGACTACTTCCAGTTTGTGGAAGGAACTTGTATAATTGTTTTGTGTCTTTCTTCTCTCTCTCTCTCTCTCTCTCTCTCTCTCTGTTTTATCCGCTGCATTTAGTTCTGAACATCACTTCAGAAGCCGAACTTTATCTGCTTCTGAACAGTGACTTCAGTAGGAGAAAACAAAAAAAAAAGCAAACACAATTCAACCTCCCCTTCTTGTGTTTTTCTCACCTTCAAAGAGTTAAGCACATTGAGATAAAGCATCACTTTATAAGAGACTGTGTTCAAAAAGGTGTTATAGATATACAATTCATTGATATTGAACATCAATGGGTTGATATATTCACAAAACTCTTAGTTGTTGAACAATTTGACTTTATTAAAAAGAATCTGAACATGCACTTTATCTCAGAATGATGATTGCCTCTGAAAGGGTAACAGAGTCTGAAGGAACTCAGATGCAACACTAGTCAGAGTCTCTTAATTGATGTCTCTGATAGAAAGTTGAGTCTGAGTACCCACAACCTCTGATGATACCAAGAATTTGGATAACCTAGTATGAGAACCCACAACACTAGTCTGAGTACCCACAGATCTCCTGTCTAAACGCTAGTTTATTTTACAAAAATAAACGATATCCATTCGTTCAAATTCAAATTGATAGAGTACATTGATACAATAAAAGTTCAAAATCGCTAAAAACAAAAAGGATGAATTTGTGAACAAACTCACATCATCCGTGTTAATAACATAAAATGGAAAAGTAGTTATGCCTGTAAATATGACTATATTCAATTTTCCGGAATACTCATATCTCCAGATCTGTAACATTGACGACGCCAAAGTCATTGATTGAATATGTACTTGTTCAAAACAAATATTTCAACTTGAATCAAATAAACATCACACTAAGATGAGAAATAAAAAATACACCGCACAAAGACGGGAAATCAAAATAAACAGAGTCGAGTAAAGACGACGAAATCACACAAAAAATCAAATAAGATTGAAAAAAAATGTGGAAACCATTTATTTAACTAAAAAAGAAAGAAAACCAATTTAGCTATGTTGAATCTTTTTGAGGGAGCGAAGTAATTTGAATGGATGAATATCATTTTGTTTTTATTAAAAAAAACATATATTTTATACTATCATTAATTTCATTAATAATTCTTTCAACAAAAATTAACAGTTTACATAATAAAAGTTTTTTTTTTTACTAAAATATAAAAGACTTTTTATTTACATTACTAATTCATTTTTTTGGTTAAAAAACAAAAGCAAGGGTAATTTTCAATTACTGATTAAAGTATTAAATGTAAAAAAGATCTAACAAAATTAAAATTAATAATCAATATTTACCAAGTTTTTCAAAATAAAAAAATAAATAACTCATAATATTCAATAACACTCTACACTGTTAATTGTATTAAATATTAAGTACCCAATTTTATATTAATCCAAAATAAATAACACATTAAATTATTCACCAAAATGAAAATATAACACATTAAATTAAAAAGCTTTGACACCAGTTAAATCTGAAATCAACAAACTTATTGCAATGTAAGATATATTTTAAGCTTTTCAAGGTGAGCTACCAATTTCTACAGGTATGTGTTCAAGTATTATTAGTTTATATTTTCTACATACATACATATATGTAGGGGCTTGAAGAAAACGTTTTTTGTTTTGCTTTTTCTAATGAAAGTCTCATTCATGAATTAGGAGTAGGATTGAAGTTTATGCTGAATTGGGTTGAGAAGTCTTGCTTGAAGTGGCAGACACCTTGTTTAAAAAACAAATGTTAGTTTCATTCTCACCTTCCAAACTTGTGAGTTAAGACTCAATTACTATAATTTTTGAAAGCTACATGTTACAAAAAGTGTTTGGTAGAAAAATCTGAATAGACTATAATGCATCTAATTGGTCTAAAACACCCTCATGATTTTAACATCTCATCTATCAATTTGTTTGCTGCATGCTTTTATACATTAAAATATAACCATGAAAGCTTAATGTCCATGTGTTAATTTTATGTTATGTTCTTCTTCCTTTTTTGCTTCAAATGGTCGTTAACTCAACCAAACCAACAAACATAAACTCAATGAATTGAACTTCTTCTACATCAAAAATAAAAAGGCCACACCAAAAATTGCATTCCCCAACAAGATAGTCACTACTACTCTTCTCTCTCTCTCTCTCGCTCTCTCTCTCTCTCTCTTGTAAGAATTTCAGGTATGAAATCTTTTGCAATTTTAGTTCTCCTTTGTAAGTTTTGTGGTAATAACAATTTAGTTCTGCATGTAACATGTTTTATGTTAAACTTTTTTTTTTTGAAGTAATGTTTTATGTTCAACTTTGTTATAGTACTAGTAGCATTTATTCCTTATAATTAGGAATTAATAAATCAATTCCTTAATTTGACTTTGGTGGCAACCATACATATCTTATGTATTTCCTATAAACCATGAGTAATTAGTTTACATGTTGTTATGATCAACTATACTCTATATATCAATTTAATGATATGATCTTGATATTTTAAGTCTCAATTTTTTTCCATTTTCCTTTCAAAAAAATTTTTTAGTGTTCATGAAAAGTGATTAGTAATCTTTGTACATTATGTATTTATCACTTATATATTATGTATGTCTATAGAAGAATCTTGAAAAAATATATTGGTGGCAAAGATGGGAGAGATGTCAAAAACTCAATTAGGGGTCATTGGTGCACTATTCCTTTCTGTGGCTTCCTCAGTCTCCATTGTCATATGCAACAAAGCCTTAATGAGCAATCTTGGTTTTCCATTTGGTAATTATCATGTTTGTTACCTCTTAAATATTATAATATATATTCTTTCAAAAAAAATATTATAATATATATGAATTATGATGTACTTTTCATGATAAAAAATAATATCCATTTAACTGTATTTTTGTCACATTAATTTGGACCAGCCACAACACTTACAAGTTGGCATTTGATGGTTACTTTTTGCACCCTTCATGTGGCTCTACGTTTCAATCTGTTTGAGGCCAAACCTGTTGACATGAAGACTGTCATGCTTTTTGGCATTTTGAATGGTGTCTCCATTGGATTTCTCAACTTGAGCCTTGGCTTCAATTCCATTGGATTCTATCAGGTTTACTTCAACATTTTTACCACCAGTAATAAATATATTAACTATGAAAATATATATATTAAAAAATATTTGGTCCTTGATGCATGTATCAATGTTTTAAAAATCGGACCGAACAGTCCACTTTAGCCAATTGAACCGAGAATCGGTTCCTTGGTCAGTTGGTTTGATCCCAATTATTTTGCAGCCTGCTTGAAACAGATTGAGTTGGGGTGAAACCGGTTTGGATGCGGTTGATTCAATTCAACTAATTTTTCGTTTTTATATTATTTATTTTTCCTTTTTTTACTTTTATTTATTGATCATCTTGTTCGATCGTGGTTAAATCGATTGAACAAATAAAATCTTGACCTAAAGGTCTTACCAATTCGATCTTCTGTCCGATTTTTGAAACATCTATATGCATAATGCTTGAACTACTCGTTTGATGTATATATTGATTTTAATGTTTATTTTGTAGATGACAAAACTTGCAATCATACCATTCACAGTTATGCTAGAAACTCTTTTCCTAAAGAAGCAGTTCAGGTAACAAATTAGTTATGAGACTCCTAGTGATATTGAAATTAAACATGACCATGGTCATCCTAAATTGCTTAATCTGATTGTGAATCATTTTACTACTATGTGCAGCCGGAATATTAAACTCTCTCTATTCTTCTTACTTGTTGGAGTTGGCATTGCTTCTATCACAGACCTTCAACTCAATTTTGTTGGAACCATTCTTTCACTTCTAGCTATCATAACAACATGTGTTGGCCAAATTGTATCCTTTAATGTTCTATCTTCCTATTGTTAGCATGTTAATATTATGTGGATCGTCTTATTTGAGCTTATCTACTAGAAAAGCACTTGTGATACTATTTGTGAGAGCTTATGGAAACAGCTTATGACAAGTCCATAAGCTCTTTAGGATAACTTCTGAAAACTGTTTTAACTTTTATCTTATCTTTCATTATAGAAATTGTTTATACATAAACACTTAATTTAAGGCTTTAAAGTTAAAAGAGGTTGTTGATTCTTAACTTATTGAACAATTCAGCTCACCAACACAATACAGAAGAAGCTTAATGTCACTTCCACACAACTTCTCTACCAGTCTGCTCCATTCCAAGCAGCAATTCTTTTTGTTTCAGGCCCTCTTGTCGATCGGATGCTAACCAAGCAAAATGTCTTTGCATACAAATACTCTCCTCTAGTCTTGGTAAGTAATGTCAAATTTCAAATTACCCTAATTAATACATAATGTAATGGATAACAGGAAGGATTAGATAAAATTATGTAATATCAACACTTCGAGTGAAGACATGTCCACCACTCCAGTGTCTGAAACTAACACGACACCGATACATAATTTTTTTTTAACAAGCCACCGATACATAAAGTTAAATTCAATGGCTTCAAATATATTGCTTATATTACCATATAGAATATGATTATATGACTATATAACTCATATTGTCACCTTTGTTTTTCAGACTTTCATCATCATGTCATGTGTGATAGCTGTTTCAGTGAACTTTAGCACCTTTCTAGTAATAGGAAAAACATCTCCAGTAACATACCAAGTGTTGGGCCATCTCAAGACTTGTCTTGTTCTAGGATTTGGCTACACATTGCTCCATGACCCTTTCACTGAGAGGAACATTATTGGAATACTAGTAGCAGTTTTTGGAATGGGTTTGTATTCCTATTTCTGCACTCAGGAAAACAAAAAGAAACTCGTAGTCGATCCTCCTTTATCGTCTCAGGTAATTTTTTTCACCATTTTTCTCACATAGTTTCTCATGTTCATGAGAATTTAGTTGTTTATCTTTGATTATATTTTTCAGGTTAAAGATAAAGATATAAATTCACCACTTTTGAATGGAAAAAACATGGATGATCAGGAAAAGGAGAGTCATGAGTCTAACAAATCAAGCAAGGACTCTCTTGTTTAATAGAACATTTGCTTTGTGTTTTTCTTTTAAGATCTTTCATAATTTGGGGTTATTGTAATGTTCACTAAGGGCACCTTGTTTAGTGTAAATCAAATTTTGTTTATAGATTCATTTTGATGCACTCTTTCAATGTAAAAGAAGTTGTATACCCTTGTCCAATTATATTGTATCATATCATATGATTACTTTGACAATTCATGTGTTATCAAACAACATCATGTGTCAATGTACCTTTGAATGATGATGTAAAACTATTATATGCTACTATAGTAGTTCATACAAAAAAAATATTTCGATTGCTTCTTTTTTTATCTATTTTAGCACTACCTACTCATAGCATGCATCACTGTGACATATAAAAAAATTAAGGCTTAAATATGTAAATCGTCTCTGTAAGTTCGCGTGTTTTTGGTTTTCGTCCCTTTATCTTTTTTTGTTCTAAAACAACCCCTGTAAGTTATAAACATTTTGGTTTTCATCCCTCCCGTCAACTTCCGTTACAAAAACGCCTAAGTGTCTAACGACTGCTAATGTGGCGAAGGAAGACGTGGCAAAACATCTTATGTGTCGTGATAGATGAACCCTGACTATATTACAGGGACCAAAACCAATAACGAAAAGGTACAGAGGGACGAAATTAAAAACACCTAAATAATAAAATTTGAAATTTAAAAACCATTATTTCCATCTTCTTCCTCTCTTTCTTCCTCCTCTCTCTGCCATCTTCTTCATCTCTCTGTATGTCTGCTTCAAAACTGATTTTACCACTTGTAGTTAGTGAAGAGATACAAAATGAGATTAAAATCACTGCATTGTTTTAATCTACTTCAGAGAAAAACAGAAGGGCATAATTTGTTAAACATAATTATTGATCGAGGTGATAGCAATAATGGATTATTGATTAAAGCTGAATACTTGATTGTGGAAGGGGGATAATTGATTCTTCTTTCATAACCCATTTAAATAACTCAAATTCATTTCAAAATCTCTAAAGAAAGATGATTATATCAAAATCTAGGATCTTATTGACTAGTACAGATATGATAAAGCTGTGATCTAGGATCTTGACTTATAGAAAATATTATTCCAAAGTCCAAACTAACTTATTGATAACAGATATTATCCTGACAATCCCTCTTGTAAACTGATTGCACATAATCAGTTTATACTAGGTAATTCAGATACACATATACATTTTCACTAAGTTTACCATACAGAAAGGAAGATTTGCTATCTTGCTTATATAGATTCCATTTTTTATGTGCAGCAAGCGTTGTAATCTGTTAGACTTCTTATTATGGTAGTTATGATGTCAGTTATTAGGAATGGATAAAGTGATTATAGGATAGTTATTGAATGGTTAAAGGGTGGAGAGAGACCAAGCTCTCAAATCCTTCTATGAGAGAGATCGAGACTCTTGAGTTTCTTGGATAGGAATTCCCAGATAACAATAGACTATCTTATTCCTTAGTTTATGTCTGTACTTTGCATTCTCTACTATATGTGCAATTCATTTTCCATTGTAAACATATTCTACCATCAATAAAAGTTTGTTTCTACAATTAAATTCTATTTTGTTACCAGTTCTAACATAATCAGCTTCACAGTATCTATTATGGCCACAACGGTAAAAACTTCATTGTCATCCACCTTGCTAAGTATAATTCAATTTTGTTTTAAAAATCCATCATTCGTGCTTCATAGTTTTAAACATATGACTAAATTATGCTTTTAGCTTAGTTTCAAAGACACCATTGGTCATAAACATTATGATGTACTTATGTTGAAGTCATAAACATTATAACTACTTTATTTAAAGTTCATATGAAGAAGCCATCTTGTGAATCAGACATACATAGAGATGAAAAAGATGGCAGAGAGAGGAAGAAGAGAGAGAGAGAGAGAGGAAGAAGATGGAAATAATGGTTTTTAAATTTCAAATTTTGTTTATTTAGGTGTTTTTAATTTCGTCCCTCTATAATTTTTCGTTTTTGGTTTTGGTCCTGTAATATAGTTAGGGATCATTTGTCACCACACATAAATGTTTTTTGCCACGTCATCCTTCGCTTCGTGAGCGGCCGTTAGACACGTAAGCGTTTTTGTAACGGAAGTTGACGGGAGGGACGAAAACGAAAAAACGTTTATAACTTACAGGGGTTGTTTTAGAACAAAAAAAGATACAGGGACGAAAACCAAATACACGCGAACTTACCGGGACGATTTACATATTTAAACCAAAAATTAATATTGTGGGTTTTCCTAATTCTCCATGGTAGCTAAGAGATATAAAAAATCATAAACAATAGTAAAAACACATGTTGTAACTTCGTCATCTAATGTGAGACTTCTTTTATGTAATACTTTAGATTGATATATTCTTTTCAAAAGATTCATTCACAAGATTATTCAAATATTAATTCTATAGGTAGATGGCTCTTAATTCCTAATTAAACCTCTTAACTTCTTAAGGGTGTGTTTGGATGGAGGGTTTAGAAGGGGAAGAGAGGGGAGGGTTTACTTTTTCTTTTTTAAATTACGGACACGATGAAATGTTTTTTAAAAAGCTAACATATTAACATGATAAACGATTATATAATACTTCAATCACACTTAATTTATTTTAGAAAAACATGTTATATAGGCCGTAATTTAAAAAAGAAAAATAAACACTTCCCTCTCTTCCCCTCCTAAACTCTCAATCCAAACACACCCTAAGTAAACGAAAGAGGAATAAAACATCTACATCAAGAATCTTGAAAGGGTAGCGAATGTTCAATAGCTATTCATATCCTGAAGATTCACAAGGTTTATAATCTCTCAAATGGTAAAACCAATAGATAACCATTTAAAGGGTGGCCAAAGTATAGAAGACATGAAGAATAGAGCAATAAAAACAAAAGAGTAGAAACCAATAACACTAACAAACCTTAAATCAAGTATGAAAGAAATCAATCAACATTCACACATTTCCATAAAAAGAAGTGTTGGTCTATCATGTGTGAGTAAGAGTTTCGCATTAGATGAAAAGGTTGATGTTGAATAACATATAAGTGTGAAGATTATATATTTAATACCTTAAAGTTTTGGGTCAAAATGTGATGTCCAAGTCACATTTGTGGTTATTTTAGCCCAAATGTAATAGTTCATGATCTTTTAGACTCTCCTCAAGCTGAAACAATGATATCATAATTGATGGTTTGGCCGATTCCTTATTTCTAAAGTCCTCATGACAGTTGTGGTTAGATGTTATGTCTTGTTGATAAATGTGAGCCAACAATGTTGCAAATGCATGTGAATGAAAAAACTTCCGTTTAAGAGAGAGCAATCACTTTTAATAGATGAACTCACATTTAAAAGGACATCGTTAATTAGCATGACAAGTGTGAGTTTTACATTAATAGGTAACTATTGTTTCTATTGTTTTATATTTGTGCATGTTTTGTTAGTGATGAAGCACCACAGTTATACTGAAAAGTGGAATCAACAAAAGTAGGAGAAGAGAAACCATAGCACGTGCATGATGTTCAACATCCACATGCCCGCCATACACAAATAGGATAGAATATAGATTGTGCAATTAGGTAAGACATTGCAATATGCCTTAGTCGTGGGGGTTTGAATTTAGGATTTCTCATTTATTTATTCAAATGGTGAAATTTTGTTCACCAAATTACTTGACAAGATAAAATACTCTTTTGATTTTCCATTGCTATCACCACCACTTCGATTTTGTGCAAGGTTAGATCAGTCATTCTGATATTTGAAAGGCCACACTCCATGATACACATTGTATGATAGAATAACTGTCTTTTTATAATTTTTCTGTTTCAAAATAATTTTTAAGATTTTGACTAAAGAAAACTTGAAAGTGTGAAAATATATCTATACACGGAAACAAACAAAAAGAGTCAAAATAAAAGAAAATAAAAAAATTATGCACTCTTTACCATTTTCAACAAAAACCTTTTTCATTTCAATTTCACCTTCTTCAACTTCGTTGGGTTAATTTTCCCGGGAAAGTTTCTCTTTATTATTTTCATTTTCTCGAGAAAACAAAACAGAAAAACAAAGGGTTTTGAAATCGCGGTTTCTGTCCCATCGAATCCCAACACTGTTGTACAAATTTACGAACACGAGATCCCGAATTTCAATACAGGTAGGTCCACTCTTTTCATTCTTGTTTTGTTTCTCTTTACTTCATCAATTCACTCGCGCTTTTCTTTTTGTTTTAGGGATTTCGTGTTTGTAACTATGGATCATATTTTCAAGCTTTTCGCGTTTCTCATTCTCTTTGGATTAGGTATAATCAATCAACTATG
>Ga0228710_1003800_pt1 | contig 23945 bp, 9 predicted proteins | sample MedpolnodulmetaG_FD_177995 | JGI IMG/M metagenome (GOLD analysis project Ga0228710, IMG submission 177995) | Root nodule microbial communities from Medicago polymorpha collected in Santa Monica, California, United States - pink nodules | ecosystem: Host-associated > Plants > Roots > Nodule...
CCCATATTTCGTATTTTCATCCCAAATCAGCTCCTAATCCTCTTTCTTTTGCTCCAAGACTGAATCTTCAGATATTTGTTCCTGAAATATAATTATTTGCAATTGAAGTAAAATAGCTCAAAAAAGAAATAATATTTAAATAAAACTAAATCAAATCTAAATATAATAAACTCAAATAACATATTAAAAATACTAATTTATTGACTCATCAGTACAACTGTATAAAAAAATTGTCACAAAATCATCTCAATATTTTAAAACTCTCTCTCTCTCACTCTCAGTGTCAAATGATTATAATGTGGCAAAATTGTGTTTTTGTTGATCATTAATTTCATATTAGAGAAGAAAAAATTGTGATTTTTATCATTACCTTTTATAATTAGAGAATAGATCAGTTAGAGATTTTATGAGAATCTATTTTGTGTTTTTAATAAAAATTTAAACAAATAACTTTTTTTAAAATAATTTAGTTTAATTATATATAACTATATAAAAGGAATTTTTTGTTACAAAATGATCTCAATCTTTTAATAATCATTTTCTCTCGCCTCGAACAAAATATACAAAAATATGGTTAATTGTCAAATGATTATAATGGGACTAAATTGTGTTTCTGCAGATTATCAACTTTCATATTAGAGAAGTCAAAATTGTGTTTTTACTGATCATTAACCTTCATAGAGAATGGATAATTTAGAGATTTTTTGAAGAAAAAAAATGAGAATCTACTATGTGTTTTAAAAAAATCACCTTTTTTACACGAATAATTTTGTTTGTTTAGATACAACTAAATTAAGTTCGTTAATTAAATGAACCGAACCAACAAATGGGTTGAACTTGAGCTGAAAATAAGTTCGTTAATTAAATGAGTCGAACATAAGCTACATATAGTTCGACTTGTTTGGTTCATGAGTTGACTCAATTATATAATTTTTAAATTTATATAATTGATTTTATGTATTCAGTCAAATAATTTTGTTTGATGGAGTACATTCAAATAGTTTGTGTTGTTGTCTCCATGAGCTTAACTCCGTTTGTAAGGACAATGCATAATATATACAAGGTCTGTTATATTATTTGTACTAGAAATAAATAAAAAAAATCAAAATGAATTCGAGTCGAGTTTTGAATTGAGTAAATTCTTAATGAGTCGAGCAAAACTGAACAAAGTTTGATTCAGTTCGATTCATTTTCAGCCATACTCTCAAGATCGTGAGTTCAACTTCTGTCAACGTGACAACCTCTTTGGTGGTAAATGATTCGTAAGTACTATTTAAGTGCTCTTTTAGGGGAAAACAAATAAGGGTCCTGTTAACCAATACCTTTACAATCTATAAAAAGAAATTTTGTCTTAAAAAATATAAGCTGTTACTCTTGATCAAGTAATAATTTCACCACTTTTTTATATAAAAACTTGTTTGTTTTGAATGTTTAACATGTGTCTCTAGAGCACTCTTTAACGTTTTTAAAAAATTAAAATAAAAGATTCATTATTAATATGAGAGAAATGTTAACTAGTGCCCACGGGGTACTAGTTAAGGAGACTAATATAGAAATTTTGCATTGGAAAATGATAAAAAGTGAAATGTTCCATTTTATGAAAGTCAGAAAGTTAACCTGACCCTTAATATTATAAAGTCCAAGACTCAATAAACAATTAAAAAAATGTATTAGCGATTTTAAGTGAGCATATCAAACATTTCACACTTTATTAAGAAAAATGTATTAGCGAAGGAAAGAGAAAAATAGTTTTAAATACTCTTGTCAAGTATTTGTGCATTTATCATTATCATAAATGTAAAATAAAATATATTGAACTGGAAGTGATAAAAGTAGTATTAATTAGAGTTATAATTGAAAAAAAGTAATTAATATTACATTGAAAAGTGAAATGAGTCAATTATTTTAGGACAATATTTTTTTTTACAAAAAACTCACTTATTCAGGGACGGAGGGAGTATGTTATTTACTACACCCTCCATTTTTAATTATAAGCAAATTTTGACTTTTAAGTTCATTCAATTAATGATGTATGTGGTCTGTATTATAGACCATGTACATCATTAATTTTTTTTTGGATCAAGTAGCCTAGTGGCTAGAACTCACACAATTAAATTGTGGAGAAGTGGAGTGTCCAGGGTTCGAACCCTGGCTCCTGCATATAATATGCAATATCCCTATCAACTGAACAAAACTCACGGGGATTACATCATTAATTAAATAAATCTAAAAGTCAAAATTCGCTTATAATTAAAAATGAAGGGAGTATATATATATATATAGCTGTCAGAAAAATCTAACTCACCCTTAAATTTAAGAAGAAAAATCATACTCTATTTGGTTGCTTTTTCTTATCATCACAGTACTATAGTAGTAAGAATATTTTTTGGTTGTGGTGGCAAATGGGTGGTGGTGATGAGAACAATGTTTCCATTAATGTTCTTGATTGCTTTAAGTCCATTTTCATGCATGCTGATGTTCTTGATTGTTTTTTGATGGCTTTTGGTTTGATTGGTGCCATTGGTGTTGGTGCTATTTTTGGCCCATCAAAGAACAATTTTGTCCATAACATCAATGAGGTTCTCTCTCTCCCTCTCCCTCTCCCTCCTTTCTCTCTTAATAAAATCTCAAATGTTCGATTACTCTGATTGGTCCCTCTCTGAGTAGAGACTATATATCTTTTTCGTTTCTCAAAAGAAACAGAAGACTATTTTGTTTTTTGAGGAACAAAAAAATAGAAGACCATTATTATCATATATTTTAGCGTATAAAATTGTATAATTTCAAATCTTGTGACACATACTTGGCTTTTATAAATCTAATTATAGTAACAAATGCCTTTATTTTTAAAATAAAATATAAAATTGAGAAGATGTTAACCCACGGTCTATTCAAATCAATTGTTGAGATTTTTCTTAACAGTATGCATATGGGAAAAGACAACAACCTAGTAAAGGAAAGAAGTGTTTGTTATGGGTCATACCAAATTTTATGTCCAAATTTGAATTACTTTTATTTTGGCGTTTAAAAAAAATTCAGTTGATCCATAACATGTTAAAAAATTATAATTTTTTACAAAAGAGTTTCTTATGATATTCTTAATATGTCTGTAAAATAAACATTAAAATATTTATAAGTTTAAGCATAATTAAACAAAATTTAACTTTACAGACACTAAAACTTCGTATCGAAAAACTTCATAGAGACCAAAACATGTCACTTTTTTATGAGGACTTAAAAAAATTCACTATATTTATAGGGACCAAAAACTTATTTAACCTTATGAGTTGTTTCTTAGTTCTCCATGAAATGTCAAACTTACCAAGAAAGAAATATAGGCCTCAAAGGAATCTTCTAGAATCCACACGTCCTGCCTAATCCACATCAGAAGGAAAAAAACTTATCATTTCTCTCATATGCAAAACCATTTTAAATGACATTAACATCAATGTTCTCCATCATATCCTTCTCAATTGAAAAAATAGCCAAATTATTCAATCTCTCTTATGACATTGATGATCTCAAGTAAGTTTTAATTAGCTTCAGTTTTGAAAAACTTCTTTTTGTGGTTCGAAAAATTTCAAAATATCCATGGCATTGTTTCAGTTGGCAAAGTGAATTGAAACACTTTTAAATCTAAGAAAAGATCATCTACATCATCCGATAAATTTGACATGAGAAAAAGGTGAGTGAAATTTATAACATACCATTTATTCAACTCTTCATCATCTAGAGACTTAAACTTTAATGAATCATATAAAAATTCAAAATACTTTCAAAAATCAATTCCTAAAATCTATTTTTCAAATAAGTAATTGACATATCAACAACAATAAGAAAATAGTCATCTCTAAATGATTATTCTTGTGACTAATTTTCATGTTCCTCATTACTCTCTCCAAAATATATTTTTCTAATCACACGATGTTATGTTGGAAAGTTGGGCTCAACTTTCATTTGAAGTGCAACACTTATTGGAAGATCCATACTTTTTGTAAAAAATTGCTTTCGATATTTTTCAAAACAAGATAACACATTTTCCAATTATTTTATGGTAGCGTGGATACACATAGATTATTCTTAGCAAGATATTTCACAACTGAAATATTATATGTAAAACTTATATCGAACGCTCATTCTCTATCACAATTTATTTTTTCAAGTGTCAATTGTTTGATTTTTATCACAAATTATTTTCAATTCATTCCAAGTATTCATATTAATCATATGCTCGACAACATTTTCACATTTTCTGAGTCTTTGACTAATATGCTTCGAATCATTTAAACCCTCACTTACTAGCAAACTCAAGTTACAAGAAGTAGAAGATTTAAACAATATACGTTGTCAACATATTTGCAATAAACTAACCATTTTCTATCACTAATCTCACCATGGTTTAATTTTCTTGAATAATTCTCATAAGAAAAATGCCTAAAATATTTGTCATTAGGAATATCCTTTGATGTGTTATCAAATTTTCTCAATTTCTTGCATCATAAATATCAGAATGAGGAATTTCTTGTTCATAACCGTCACCAATATTTTTAATATTAGTGTTTGGCACAACATTAGAAACACTTGAATTATCATCAATTTATTCATTTTCATTTTCATGATCCAAATTTTTATTGTCGTTGTTTTCCAAATTTGCTTGGGTATCTACCTTTTTGAAAACAGATTTACTAAGAGCTCCTTATTGTGATTTTATTAGCACTTCATTTTGTGTTTTTTTCTTCCATTTTTCACTAATTCACACTCGTATTCTTTAGCTTTAGGAAATCCACTTGAATTAACTTCATATATGATTTATGCTAGAAATTACTATAAATCACATGACTCACCATATATAGCTTCAATGTGAATCAACAAATCTTTCAAAGAACATACAATGAATGTAATTTTATATATTGCTTGTGTATTTGAATGCTTTGACATGCCATAAGTTCTTGAAGCATTGAAGCCACATCTTAATTACAAAAGGCAAAAATGACTGCATGCCAAATATTATGATACAATAAGAATAAGTAATATATATTTTGAAGGTAGTCATGACATAAGCATGGCAATAAGTGCTTATGTAGGTAGTGTTTCATGCTAACAAAATCATCAAATAATAGTCCAATCCAATAAGTACTTTTAGGATTGTTATGTGATAAGAATGTTATTGACTGATAATTGCCGTTTACTCTTCAAATCTTTCTTAGTTTCACATGAGTGTACATATCAATATCATGTTAGAAAAGATTGGAAAATTCTTTGGGCCTTCTAACTAATTTTCCAAAGAGTGAGGTATGAAAATCAATTAAAACATAATTGATACCAACTTGGTTATCATAGGAAGAAGAAATTTTCACATTAAATTTATAGGAAATCTTCTACTTCAAATTTTTCTACATCCATAGGTAATCAAGTACAATTCTCAAATAATAGGTGGAACAAGATTACTTCAATAAGTGATAATAGGGAGCTGGGAGCCAGGATTTTAATCATGTGATATAGAGACCAAAGACTATACATAGTCAAAAAAAGAGGTAACTATATTACAATATAACCATATAGTAATTAACATAGGAATTGTGTTATGTTTGAAAAGCCAACAATTTCGATGATTGTACAAATGGGAAGAAAAAAAATTGGAAGCTAAAAGCCAACAATTTCTTTTCAATTAATTTTGCCAATTACCACAACAACTATACATCATCAATTCTTTGTTGCTTCTCCCTTCAAACATGAAAAATATGATATTGTTTATCTAGTTGATTTCATGTGAAGAATCAACAATTATGTTGGTTGGTCGTCTTTGTAGACTTACCAAAGAGTAATAAGCTCCACTTGGCCCTTTAGACAACAAAGATGAATGTGTTCCTTTCTCAACAACACTTCCCTTATCCAAAACTGCAATCAAATCACAATTTTGTATAGTACTCAACCTATGTGCTACAACCACACTTGTCCTTCCAACCATAACTTTTTCTAAAGCATCTTGAACTAATTTCTCTGATTGACTATCAAGTGCACTTGTTGCTTCATCCAAAAGCAATACCTCTGGATTCTTCAAAATAGCTCTAGCTATTGCAATTCTTTGTTTTTGACCACCACTAAGTTGAACTCCTCTATCACCACACAAAGTATCATAACCATCTTTTAAGCTTGATATAAAATCATGAGCATTTGAAGCCTTTGATGCCTCTATAATCTCACTCTCATCAACCGCATCATCATAAGCTCCATATGCAATATTTTCCCTTATAGTACCACTAAACAATGTTGGTTCTTGACTCACAAGGGCAATGTGTTTCCTCAATGACCTGAGATTATATATCTTTATGTCTCTACCGTCAATTGTCACTATCCCTTTAAGTGGATCATAGAATCTCTCAATTAGTCCTATGATTGTTGATTTTCCAGAACCACTTTCCCCTACCAAAGCCGTTGATTTTCCCGCTTCAATTTTAATCGAGAACCCTTGAAAAATCATAACATTAGGTCTAGCTGGATATGCAAAATATACATCACGAAGTTCAATTTTTCCTATTAATTTTTCAGCATTGTAACCTTCTAAATCATCAGGCTCGATTTTTGTATACCTATCGAGGATTGCAAAAACTGATCCAACGGCATCAGAGCCTTTAGCAAGATCATTCGTCATGCTACCTGCATCAGCAATAACTCTTCCTGTACTTACCAAAATCATAAAAGTCTCGAATAACGCCTTAGCCGAGATATAACCTTGCGACACAAGTTTTCCACCATACCAAAAGTCCAAAGCCCAAGTACAAAAATTGAGACTTTGTGAACATGCAAGTCCAATACCTGCAAACCATGATTGTCTAATACTTTCATGGCTTGGTCCTTGTTGTGCTTTTTCAAGCATTTTGAGAATTCTATCTTGAGATGAAAAAGCATTGATGGTTCTTAGATTTGAAACAGCTTCAGCAGCTATTTTGCTACATTCATCTTGGGCCTTGATAGCTTTGCTTGACATGTTCTTAAGAAGGACTCGTCTTGTATAGAAACAACATATGATAACTGGTTGAACTGCTATCATAACAATGGCTAGTCTCCATGCAATGATTAATCCCATTGTGAATGCTATTACCACTGCTGAAATTGTTTGTACCACTAGAGCCAATCTATCACCCACCAAAGATCTTACCTGTGTTATTAATGGGGATGGACACTATTAAATGTAAAATAGCTATATGTCGTGATCAACTGAAAACTCGTGATATTATCATGTAAGCTTACTTGATAGTCGCAATTTGTAAATAATCGTAAAATGTTTAATTCTCATTAGACGTCGGTATTAATTAGTTTACACTCACAATGCATGTCATCTTTTCTAAAAAAAATAATAAGATCATTTGTCACTATACATTCCTCAAAATAAGAACAGTAACAATCAATGACTGAAAAAAAGAACCATGTTATTGAAAGATTCTTGGAAGCGAGTAAATAGATGGAAGGTAACATGAAAAGCTAATTCAAAAGGTAAGATCCTTTCTTAGAAATTTGTAATTTTAGTGCCAATTGAATGGGTCACACACATTATAGTGTTATATAACCGACACTACGTTAGCCTCGGAGTCCAGAAATCCGACGCAACTTTAGCCTCGAATTTTTTAGCCTACCCCACCCCGATGCTAAATCAGTGTTAGCATCGGTTTTAGCCCTGTTAGAGTGGGTTTCTGACCGACGCTAAAATGCAGTTTTCTTGTATGTTCATATGTTGTATTAACAATAACCAGTGTCTTTGGTTTAGTCTTTTACTATAAAAATAATACTTTACTTTCACAATTTTGTTTCAATTTAATAAAGATTAGTATAGAAAATATTGAAAACTATTTTGTTAGGTTTATTAAGATGTATATTAAAACTTGAAAACATATAAGAAAGTGATATTTTATTATGAAAATTGAGAACATAGAGGTATATTTTATGCAATTAAATAAGCAAACTCTTGTGGCATTTAAAAAAAGTAACTAAGCATACCCTAATGTAATTTTTATTTCTGGTAAATCACGATTATTAGATTCCTAGATATCAGGCGACAAGCAGAAATATACTAATAGCTTCGACTCTTTAGGAAGACTGTGGGTCTAATCCTCGACTCTTTGGGGCGTCTTATTCATACTTAATACTCCTTGCCCTTGTTTTTAGGTAACTTATTTCTTACACTCATGTGTTTTGCAAACCGAATCAGAACTATTGATTATATTTATGTTTTATATCAAAGTACAAAATTGGAAGCATACCCTTATGTTTTTAATTTGTGTAGAATTTCTTTTTCAAAAGTAAGCATGCCCTTATGTGATTTAATTGTCATTTTTAAAATTGAATCCAAATTTAAAAAATTGATTACACTTATAATCATATTATATATCTCTAACATAAAATAAAAATTTAAAATAAAATAAAATAAAACTGAGAAGACATACCACATTGGCTTCTTTGGCAAGTCTAGAGCAAACAGAACCTGTAGAATTTTGATCTTCATCAAACCAACCAACTTCAAAAGTAAGTATCTTGGAAAACATTCTTTCTCTAACCCTCTTAGTCAAGTACTCTCCCATGTAAGCAAAGCTATAATGTTGAAGCACATTAACAACCAGTGAGATAACAGCCAACCCTAGAAAACAAAATATATAAATCCTAATTTGCTTCTTGATCTCATCATGGTCCTCCAGAAAATAAACTGATACAACTGACCCCAATGCAAACGAATATACAGGTTGAATTGCACCGAATAAAACCGCATTTATACAACCCAAACATGCTTGCTTCCACTCTGGTACATTCATTGCCAACAACCTTCGAAACGAAGGAACCTTGACTTTCTCCTTTTTCTTATTATATTTATTATCATTATTATTATGATCATCAACGACAACAACATTATTAACAATATCTTCAACAACATTGTTATAATTAAGGATATCATCACCACCATGCGTCATCGAGTTGAAAGAGCTACTAGAACGACTCACTAGTCTACGACTACTCGTGTTTTGCATGTATCCTCTATTCATGATAGATGGAGTGTCATCACTTTGGTCATTTCTAGTTTGTTGGAGAAGAACGAGGGAGGTGTAAAGAGAATTGTCATTTTGCATGAGGCTTTCGTGAGATCCTGTTTCCATGATCTTACCATTTTGAACAACGGCAATAATGTCTGCATTTTGGATGGTAGATAAGCGGTGAGCGATGATGATGGTGGTGCGTCCAACTGCAACTTTGTCTAGTGCTTCTTGAACAACTCGTTCGGATTCGGAATCAAGTGCACTTGTTGCTTCATCTAGCAATAGAATTTTAGGCATTTTTATTATGGCCCTTGCAATGGCTATCCTTTGCTTTTGTCCCCCTGACATCTGAACTCCTCTCTCCCCAACCTATAGTAATACACATTAACATCTTAGTTTAAACTTAACACATTTTCTAATTTACTTGAATTAGTTTGATTTATGTGAGTTGTTACTTTTCAAACATTTCTAATTGACCGATAATTTGTTGCCTCGAAGTTTATGTAAGTCCCACTAATTTATAAGTGGGTCTCATTCCTATATATAGTCAATTTTAATAACTTATTTGACAAAGGATATGGGATAACTAAGGTCTATTTATTCAACTTGAAAATTATCGGACAGGTGAATAATTTTTATTTAATGTTATATCCAATAAAATATTAGGCATTCTTCACACAGGTCCAATGCACTTAAATCAACAACATTAAATTTATACAAGAACAGAAAGTCATGAAAGACTAAAGTCGAGATATAATAGAAATAAATTTTAAAGAATTTCTTGACCAAAAAAAATAAAATAGTAAAGAATTGGATTGATTAATTAATCATACGTAAACTACGTTACAAAAATAATTTTAACCCATACGTAACTTCGGTTCATGTACGACTTATACATTTTGAATATAACAAGTTCATATATAACTCTTCAAAAAAAAACAAGTTCAAATATAAGTATACGTGAAGAGTGGCCATAAGGGTATAACTAGAAATACATGGGGTGTAAAAAGAAAAAGATAGTGTAGTCATTGCTTATTAATTAGGGAAAGTCAACTACTGATGTCCTGGTATATTACGTTTCAGATGGTTTGCATTCAATGAATCACTTCTATAAATGAATAGACAATGTTAGCCAATTCATATTTGTTTATATTTTGATTCTTACTATAATAGATTACGTGTAGGGAATATAAAAATCACATATTTTGAATGGTTTTGTAGATATATTTTTGGAGTTTAATAATTAGATCAGCATATTTTGCAACATAAGTCTACTTCTATAAACCATATATTTTAAAGAAGAATGTTAATGAGTGATTTTATGACATTGGTTATATTGTTAAAATTAGTAAGTTTGAATTAAAAAATGATGTAGTTATTGATAAGACAAGTAAAAATTTATATTTCTAAGATATATTTTTTATTAATAAATTTTCTAACCAATGCCCTTGGGGCATTGGAAAGCAAGACCTTTAACGCACTCGTTAGCATGACCATTTAAATATAATAGCAAAATACTGAATAAATTATTATATGTATATTTGATATGTGTTTCTTTCTTTTCAATATTATTTTTTCTAATATTTTAAGTTTTGAATCATAAAAAAAATTTGAAGAAAAGTTTTCAATCATAGACTTGAAAGTAGTATTAAGATATAGTATATATTGTTTGGAAAGAAATGCTAGGTAATAATTTGATCTAAAATTATGGTCAAGATATGTTGGAATTGAATATGGAATTTGTCCCCAAAAAGGCAATTCCAGCCATGCAACTTGGAAGGGAAAGATAAAGTGCTTCATGTTTGTGGACTAGCAAATTATTAATTAGTAGGAAATGTTTTACAGTACAAAATCATTGTAAAAGATTTCACATGGAAGGATATATTATTAAAAGGGAAAATTATTCATGCTACTTATTCCATGGTATCCTTGTCATGGATTATGTTAGCAAATGGGTTAAAAGTCAATATATTTTAAGTTTTATAGCTCCATCTCCAATGGAAATTAATTATCTTATTTTATCTTTTACTCTCTATCCATATATCTAAATTGGTAAGGGTCAATTTAATCCTCAAAGTTATGAAATAACAAAGACTAAATTGATTGATATTTTTCAATTTAAGAAATTAAAATTTTATGAAAGCTAAATTGGTTGGTTGTTACAATTTCAATGACTAAAGATATCTATTTACTTTTTTAGAATAGGAAAATTCCACTTATAAATATCTGAAAATTATATGTCAAGTAGCATTGCATGAAAAGAAGCTAGCACTACATCAGTATCATATCTTAGGAAAATTCCACTTAATTACTCATATTTGGTTAATAGCATATTAATGACAAAAGCAATTAGCACTAACCCAAGTATCATATCCTAGGAAAATTATATTATATTTAGTTAATAGCTTAATGTGACAAAAGTAATTAACACTAACCTGAGTATCATATCCTTGTGGCAACAAAGAAATGAAATTATGAGCATTGGAAGCTTTAGCAGCATCTACAACATCGTCAAATGTAGCATCCTCTCTACCAAAAAGTATATTCTCCTTAATGCTTGTTGCAAACAAAGCAGGTTCTTGACTCACTAAACCCATTTGAGACCTAAGCCACTTAAGTTGCAACTTATGAATAGCAACTCCATCAAGAAGAATTTCTCCACCAATTGGATCATAAAATCTTTGCAAAAGTGATACAATTGTTGATTTTCCTGAACCACTTCCTCCTACTAATGCCACTGTTTTTCCTGATGGAACCTTTAAGCAAAAATCATTTAAAATCACACTTTCTGGTCTTGATGGATACACAAATTCAACATGCTTGAATTCAACTTCCCCCAAGACTCTTTCTAGAATTTCACCTTCCATGTTTTCAGAATCAATCTTTGGAACTTGTTTTATCATTTCCATTATTCTTTCTCCTGCTGCACTTGCTTCCGAGAAGTACTTCACATTTGATAAACCAGCTCCGAAAGCCCTGTCTCATAAGGAAAAATATAGTTAATAACAAAAAAGAGGCACAATTAAGCACAAGGTTTTAAATGGCGATCACATCAGGATCCTTGATATTGTTGAGAATCACACTTAGATACGGTTGACGAGGTCATGGAGACTTAAAAACGATGATGGCAAGGCCACAATTGTGATCAGTGCATTGAGTTTTGCTTGTGTGCAGGGTGACTGCACGCAATAGGTCACATTTTAACCATTCGAATTCAATGCAAATTTTAGTTTTTTTTTTTTAATTTAGAATAATGAGGTAGAAATTTGGATGGTTGGATCTTGTCCAAACTGTCCAAATGTGGCCAACTGCGTGCAGTCGTGGAATTGTGATTGCACACGAGCTAGGCCCTTATACCTTAAGCTCACAAAGTAAGAAACTTTTGAGCTGTCAATATTAGAAAAAGTTCAATTAGCGACATAAAATAAATATGAAAAAATTGAATTAATCTGCAATTATGGTGTCTCTAACACAGAGATGGACTTCATGTTTTTCTGTATCTTAACTTTTCGTCGCCAATTCAACTTTTTCTGAATAGTATTAATTGAATGGAATGAGATAAAGGGTTAAACTATAATTACAATCCTCCAAGTGTTATTGAAATTCCAACCGAATAAACGGTACCACCTCTAGCACCATGATACATGACCATTCTGCTACCATAATAGGCCATCAAAGACCATACAGCAAAAACAAGACCATTGCTTCCTATTCCTAAGCCTTTAGCTAAGCCTTGTTTCAATCCCAATTTAACTGATCCTTCCAAAGCATCAGAGAAAGCAGCTATGGTTTTGCTTTCTCCTGCAAAGGAATAAACAGTTCTGATTGAAGATATTGCTTGTTCTGCTATTGTACCGGCTTTATTGTACTCTTCTCTAATTTTTCTAGCCAATCCCATCGAAATTCTTCCATACATGAAACCGGGAATCACTAGCACTACCAAAAAAGGGAACCCAACAATTGCCAATCTCCATAACAATGCAAATGCTGCTATGTAGCTTCCAAGGAACATAGATGCATTCATCAAAAAATTTGGAACCTATATAAGTTTCAAATTATAAGAAATTAACTAACTGTTTATGTCATATATATAATCATATGAAATTTAACGTGAAATAGACTTTTAAATAGGCTTTCAGGCATAAGTCAGGCCAGACACTTAAAAATAATTTAGGTCAGGTAATAGACCAGACTCGGGCCTTGGAGTATTATAACAGATCAGACCTATTTAATCAAAGTATGGTCTGATATATTTCTATCCCTATATAAAAATTGATATGCTACCATAATAGGTCAAATGAGTTTGTATTTTGTGGTACCTTTTCGCTAATAACATCTTGAATTACTAGGCTATCATTGGAGACACTGGTGATGACTTCTGATGTGCTTGTAACATGCAAATCAAAGTATGCTACATCTTGTCTTAGAATTGCTTTTAAGTACCTAACTCTCATTCTTGCTGCTTGTCTTTCACCTGTTCTTGTCCAACAATAACCCTCTGGAAGAGGGTATGATATTAAATACTTGTGTATCATATGCAAATTAAAGAGAAGTGAAAACCAAAAACAGTAACAAAACTGAAAACTCACCTAGGAAGCAAGCAACAAAAGAGGCACATGCCAAATATAGAAAAAGAACAGCATTCTGCATCAAAAAGTTAATAAAATCAAACCAACTAAGGCTAATGTTATTTTCATTAATGTTTTATTCTCTACATGTTTGAAGAAGGGAAAGTCTTGAAGAAACTATTATAGAGTTTATGTAATTAACAAGTCACATATGTTTTCATCATAGAATGATTCATGCAAAGGTATAACCCCGACAAAAACTACTTAAATGATAAGAGCAGTTTCAAGGGAAAGTGCTCTGGTAATCCAGAGTTTAGCCGGAATGCAAGTAAAGTCTGACTAAAGATTGTTCTAATTCGATCACAGCTAGAGAGAGAGTGAGAGAGAACCTTATTGATGTTATGGACAAAATTGTTGCTTGATGTGCCTGAAGCACTACCAATAGAGTTCATAAGTCTGCCTGCAATAAACAACAACAAAGGAACTGATATGCCATCACCAATGGCACCAATCAAACCAAAAACCATGAAAAACCAATCTAGAACATCTGCATGCATGAAAATGGACTTAAAAGAACCATTTTTCTTTTTCTTCTTAACAATGGAAACATTTTTCTGATCACCACCACCCATTTGGCTTGTTCTACACTTTCTTTTCTTAGAAAAACAACCAAGTAAGATGTTTCTGACAACTATACATTAGTGCTTGGTTCGAAGGCAAGCTTTCAATATGATCTTATTTGTTATTCAATGCTGTAACATTTTTCATAACACGTGGAGTTATTTATAACACGTGGAGATGTACCCTCTTGTTTTTCATTGCAATATTAATTGCATATTTTCCCATTCTATCTTATAATATTATATTTTTGTCACTCTCAAGTCAACTATAACCTTTTCAAAAGCATCTTGCATTAATTTTTTGGGACCAAGATCATCTGCTGTAATAAAACATACAACTTTCAGTTGTTCTGCATCCCGGCTGTTAATTGCAAATCGAACGCTCAGATTAATGCAATTGTAAAATTGTTGAAAACGATCTCAACCATACGATCAGATGGATTGTTACAACGTCTGTTCTGCTGTATACACCAAAGATTCATACAAACATTTCTAGATGTAAAGCTACTAATAATTGAATTTAAATTAAAATATGTTCTATCATGTTTTTTTTAAAGGAATTAAAATGTTCTATCATAATTTTTTTAAGGAATTAAAATGTTCTATATATCATGTGTTTCTCAGTACATAAAATGGCTAGATCATTCAACATTTTTGTGACATTGACGATCCCACTTATATGCTTCCGGTCTTTCACTTCATCATTTGCTAAAAGACTCATGTGGCTGCTATTTTGAGAAGTGAACAATTTACAACAAAACAATATACTTTATCCACATGTTTAGAGTAAACCAACCATTTTATTTCAAAAGTCTCAATTACTCAACTTTTTGAAAAAATAAGAATATGAAAAATATAAACAAGGTCATGTCTATAGGAAATTTATTATCTTTTTCAATTAAATTTGTCTAGAATGATTTTAGCATAAAAAATACCCCAATTTCTAGGATCATAGATATATAAATAAGGGATGAAGTGGTCATCAATATCTATATCAACATTTGATGCAAGCACATTATCATTTTCATTGATATGACTGCCATCATTTCAATTTTCATCAGATTGTTCAAGATTATCTTGTAACATGGCGTGATAAATTCTAAATGGGCCAATGATGATCTAGGCCGTCAAGTATTGTTTTTTTTACTTATTGAACCCCTAATTTTTTTTAATTTTTTAGGACCCAAATTTTAAACTTATTTTTTAAAGTTTAGGAAGATCCCCCTCCTTACCCTGTCTCAGATACGTCTCTAATGTCAATTTTCCAGAACCAGGTATTTTGACTTGGGTTGGAGATTGTCATAAGAAACATTCAAACAAAAGTTGCCTGATGTTTATTTTCTTGTCGTTAGTCTTTTGTTTTGATCATCCACAATTTTCATGTCGTGGAGTTTTGATCGTCCTTTTGTTTTTATTTGTTACTAAATTAATTTTTAAAAAATCCCTTTCACTTGCATTTGACTATTTTCATTGCTTTCATCACCACCAGTCCTTATCCAATGGTCATTTTGGAGTAGTTAGTTATTTGTGTCAAAAATACTTTTTTTTCCTTTTTTTTTTAACTATATAGTGACTTGTAAGAATCGTGATGAAGTTGTTATATTTCTATATAGATTTTAACTGGACATTTTTTTAAAGATAAGCTTTGGTTTGACATGTTACTTGTTAGAATTTGTGAGCTAAGTAGCAAAACAGAAATTAAAAATTGTATAATACAGTAATAATTACATTAGTGAAAATAAAGACAATTAATCTCAAACCATATTGAAGAAAACATTAATCTCAATGTTGATTTTTTTGGTACATATATTTTCTGTGGACATGATTTATAGTTATACACAAAGTGACCTATTAGGCTGTTACCAACTAGAATTAAAAATAACTAATCACATCAACTAGTTTTTTATTAAGTCAAACTAAGGTAGAATAAGATAATGTGAAGTTATCATCATGTTGGGATTAGATTCTGAGCCTGATATCATCTTAATTGGGCTGGGTTGTTGCCCCATACGTATCTCTTGGTCATTGAAAGCTCATACTCTTATATTTTGTTTGAGAGTTTAGAAGAAGAGGGGAAGGGAATACTTTAGTGGGTTGAAAATATATAGAAAAATAAAAAAAAATTATATTTTTTGAAAAATATTTTTTTAGATAATGATAAATTAATGCTTATGATTAATATATTTTTAATTTTAAGAATATTATCACAATATAAATTGAATTTGAAAAATTCATATAAACCTTTCAAACATGACGCAGTCAGAAGCGGAGACTTGTAATCGCTAAACCTAGATTGAAAAGAAACAAGTTTGCTAGCGACAAACTTGTGAAAATAGGGTTCCGGAATTCACCAGAAATTTGAAAAAATCTCTAAAATATTATTGAATGAATAAAAGTTACCCCTTAGGCTACAACGGTTAAACTTAAATACTAGGGAAATAACAAAACCCTAATGGACGGAAAATCCAAAATAGAAAATAAAACAGAAATTATTAAAATTGGGCTAAAATAAAAATACTATAGAAACTCTCCTACATCAATCTCCTCCACCTCTGAAAAACTTGACCCCGAGTTCTCATTCTGATAAAGAGCTTCTCATGCATGTGGACTCCTCCAATAAACAAGAGACCACCCTCTTGTATCCCATTGAGTGAAATAAAAAGAAGTTACGTGCTTCATTTCTTCCACTTCTTTTTCATTATGGCTAATTGGAAAATTTGTTGTAGTAGTTTTCCCCAATATTTCAGTGCTGCCAAATCATAATTTGGACTAGGGATCATGGTTTGCTCGAAGTCCATTTGTATTGGTTTTCCTTTTTCCCTTTTAGCTGACCTTCGCCATTGAGGTTCCTCTCTAGTATTTATGTTGTCATTAGATTGATGAATGATCAGGTGCTCAGGATGTTGGTTTTCAATTATATCATATATCTTTGGTTCATCTGGTGGAGGTGGGGATGGTTTTCGAAATTGAGCACATCCCCTGAAGTTGCATTCACTTGTGTTTCGTCATCTCCTTCAAAGCTCTCATATTGATTGTGTGGAACCGCATTAGCTTGGATTCTTCCTCCTCAATTCCTCCATTACCAAGATCCAGTATCAAGTTGATCAGTCTCCTCCACCTCTGAAAAACTCGAATTCTCAATAATTCGATTAGTTCCGCCACGTGGAACCATAATTGGTCCACATCCTCTATTCTGATTTTCTCTGTTGTTGTTGGCGTGGTTATTCACCTGAGTTGTTAACATCGCCACTTGTGCAGTCAAAGCATTGATGGTCGTGGTAAAAGTCACGGTTATACCGGCAAACTCTGCCCTAATCACCGTTTGAACTCCCATGGATGATCACGTTACGAAAAGAAGAGGAGAAATCTGCTCTGATACCAACTGACGCAGTCGGAAGCTGAGGCAGCCAAGTGCTAAACCTAGATTGAAAAGAAACAAGTTCGCAAGCGACAAACTTGTGAAAATATGGTTCCAGAATTCCACAAGAAATTGAAAAAATTCTCTAAAATATTATTGAATGAATACAAGTTTTCACTTAGGCTACAACTCTTAAGCTTAAATACTAGGGAAATAACAAAACCTTAATGGGCCAAAAATTCAAAATAGATAATAAAACAGAAATTATTATGAGGGGGAGGGAATACTATGGAACCCCTCCTACATAAAAAAAAAACCCCAAAAAACCCTCTCTCAATTCAATAATGAGGGGGATTTTGTATCATGAATAAAAAAATTAACCACCAAAACCCACTCCTCCCAATATGTCATATATCTACCACTTGGTCCATCCTTTTTTTTAAAACTCTCATCTCCCTTCCAAGCTTCCAAACAAAGCTTATTTCAACTTTGAAATGAGAGAGAAATATATGAAATGATATATTAAATGAATAAGGTCATTATAGTAAAAATATAACTTATTGCATCAAAAGTATTAACAATCATTGACTGTATTGATTTATGTAAAATGTCAAATGTAACAATTAAAAAGGAACGGAGGTAATATTATTCTTTTCCATTAACTACTAACATACATTTATTTATTTTATCATTAAAATCAACACTAATAATTCAAAATAGAGGGAATACGTAATAGGTGCGGATGCTTATGAAATGTAGGCAGGCACTACCATTGGGATGGTCTTAAAGAGGGTCAAGATACCCTTTAAAAGGGGTTAAAGGTGGGCCATAAAGAGTGTCTGTTCCTAGTTACGGTACCACTCTACTCTACTCTATTTCTTGAATTTATTTATCCAAAGCATTTGAAAGAGAGGTCCAAGGGAGAACGCCATCGTAACACGTTTTTCTATACAGTATCCAATAAGATACTTAAACATCATTAAACTTAAAAATAATCTCGACTAAACAAATATGTTTAATTAATTTCTTCTAAACAAAATATGTTTAATTAATACTCATTCCGTCCGTAACTATAAGATCATTTTAAAAAATTTGTTTGTCTCTAAATATAAAATTATCCATAAATTTATACAAGTTTTTCTTTAGTTGAAAATAATACTCCCTCTGGTCATTTATACAAGAAACAAAAGACATAAAACATCAAAACTAAGGAAATACATTGAAAATAGTCATCATTAATACACTTCTATATTTAAAAAAAAATCCATGCATACTCCTAAATTAATTACTCTTTATTCCACCACTCACTTACTTTTAATATTCTCTCTCATAATAAATAAGAGTACAAATGAAATTTAGCTTCAAACATACTTGAAACTTTGTCAATGTTTCTTATAAAAAGGAACAAAAAAAATCTCACTTTTGTTTCTAATAAAAAGACCGGAGGAGTAATAATTATAGTAAATGTGAATCGCAATAGTCTAACATTAGTATCATAACTATAATCAAGAAAGTGCAACGCAAACCCACTTGAGTTGGTATAATGATCTTATATTTAATTCACTGTTATATCAATTTCAATGAATTAGTCCATATACCCAAATCCCACATAAATTGTCCTCGTGAGCTTAGCTCAATTGGTATGGACAATGCATAAAATATGCAAGGTCTGGGGTTCAAACCCCGACCACTACCAAAAAAAAAAATCCCACATAAATTGATTTGGTGCACTCAAATCCCAAAAAGCATAGGGTTGGGATTAATATGACATAATAAACCTTAAAAAAAAACCATTGAACCCATATAGTTAAGATTGAGATTTGAGCTAATCCGATTCATTTAACCCAATCTTTCAAAGCTCACGTGTTAAACGATTAAATGAGTCAAACATTAAAAATACAAGTTGTGATATGTAGTCCTCGATCCACCCAACCCTACTTATAGTAGGTACACCATTGAGTTCCATGTTAGGCCGAGTTTACATTAACTTATTAAGTGATGTCATTATTTATAAAAATAATAATAATATGAGTATCTTTAATGGGGTGAACTAAAGTGGATAAACTATGTTAATTTTTGTGGGGTCAAATTTCTATGTTTGATTTAACCAATCTATAGTTGATATAAGTAGTTTTTATTTAATGGGGTTTGTTTATAAAGAACTCAAACTTGACCCTAAATATTTATATTTTATTATTTGTAATTAGTTTTTATTCAAAACTAATATTAGTTTAACTATTTTAATTAAAATGCTTAAAAATATTAATAATTAAAGTTGTAGGAAAATTATTTTCATAACTTTACTAAAACAAATTGTAAACAATAATAAACATATAAATTATAAAATTAAAAGTGATACAAAGCACGCAACAATAATGCATAAAAACTATATTTTTAATGGTACAATTATAGAAGATTGAAAGAAAACAAAAGAATAAAATTATAGATGGTGAAATTGTATGTAACAAAATATAAGTTTTTTTGACAAAAAAAATCGTACTACAATATTTATAAAGATTAAAATTGTACTATAAGAAATTTGGGCATAGTGCATCTTGCACTAAAGTTTCTCCTATTAAGGAATTGATCACTCTTAAGTAAGGCTGACAATGAACCGTACCAATTTGAGAAGAGTTTGAGACTCGACTTGACAATTAATTCGTTGAACTTCGCTCATGAACCAAATGGGTTGAACTTGAGCTGAAAATTAAGTTCGTTAATTAAATGAGCTGAACTTAAGCTACATATAGTTCGACTCGTTTGATTCATGAGTTGACTCAATTATATAATTTTTTAATTTATATATTTGATTTTATGTATTAATTTAAATAATTTTGTTTGATGGAATGCATTCAAAGAGTTTATGTTGAGTTTGTTTTCAAAACTTCTCACATTTCTCGTTAGTGGAAACTTGAGAAGGAACTGTGTATATAATCAACAAAGTGTGATGAAGTTCGGCAGGTTTAGAGTTGAAGTTACACAGCATTTAATGCAATGTGTTCTCAACCAATTTTCTTATTGACACTAGCTCAAGTTCCAATTACTTGACTATGGGTCAAATTTTGAATTTTGAATTATTTTTACTTGAACTCAAAAAAAGATTTAAAATGAACTTGAGTTGAGTTTTGAACTGAGTAAATTTTTAATGAGTCGAGCCAAACTCAATAAAGTTTGATTCGATTCAAGTCATTTTTAACTATACTTTCAACGTCGTGAGTTCAACTTCTGACAATGTGATAACTTCTTTGGTGGTGGATGATTTGTAAGTACTATTTAAGTGCTCTTTTAGGGAAAAACAAATAAGGGTCTTGTTAACCAATACCTTTGCACTCCATAAATAGAAATTTTATCTTAAAAATATAAGTTGTTACTTTTGATCAAGTAATAATTTCACCACCTTTGTATATAAAAACTTATTTGTTTCGGTTTCTTACTTTTGATCAAGTAATAATTTCAACACCTTTTTATATAAAAGCTTAGGGAAATGCTAACTTATTCCCTTAAGGCACAATTTAATGATTCAAATATAAAAATAATTTATTGGAATGTGTGCATTGCATTTAATCTTTAACTTTTTAATCAATTAAATTCACAAAACTTTAGATAATATTTCTTCTTTTGAGTTTCTTAACATGTCCCCTAAAGGCACACGTTAGCACTACGAAAAAACTTGTTTTGGATGCTTAACAAGTGTTTCTAGAGCACTTTTTGACGTTTTCCAAAAAATTAAAATAAAAGATTCATCGTTAATATTATAAAGTCCAAGACTCAATAAACAATACTACATATGTTCCTAATTATAGGACCCTTTAGAGAAAAACTCGAGAATTAAGAAAGTTGATTGTTGAATTAATTTTGTTGACAATTGTTATTGTTTTACATGTTTACCATTTATGAAAGAGAATTAGTTGATGTTTTTATAGAGTATTTATTATATATTGCAGAAAAGTATGCAACATAAATAGGGATACAATAGAAAAGAAATAATTAATGTACATTGAAATTTGATAAGGGTCTTATAAAAAGAGATAAAGAAAAAACATAAAATAATCTTATAATTTGAGACCGAGGCCGTATGTTATTTACTATATATATATAGCTGTCAGAAAAATAATACTCTATTTGGTTGCTTTTTCTTATCATCACAATACTACAGTAGTAAGAATACTTGTTGTGGTGGCAAATGGGTGGTGGTGATGAGAAAAATGTTTCCATTAATGTTAAGAAAAAGAAGAATGGTTCTTTTAAGTCCATTTTCATGCATGCTGATGTTCTTGATTGTTTTTTCATGGTTTTTGGTTTGATTGGTGGCATTGGTGATGGACTAATAACCCCTTTGCTTCTGTTTTTCTTGAGCAGAATTATGAACTCTATTGGTGCTATTTCTGGCCAATCAAAGAGCAATTTTGTCCATAGCATCAATGAGGTTCTCTCTCTCATTCTCCCTCCTCTCTCTCTTAATAAAATAGAGATTATATATTATCATATATTTTAGTGTCTAAAATTGTATAATTTCAAATGTAGTGACACATACTTGGCTTTTATAAATCTAATTATAGTAACAAATGCCAACTCACGGTCTATTTTCTCTAGCAATATCTCAACTTTTAGATAATCCTACGACGAGGTCATTAGATTCATTCAAATCAATTGCTGAGATTTTTCTTAACAAACATATGCAGTATGCACATGGGGAGAAGACAATAACCTAGTAAAAGAAAGAAGTGTTTTGTGGGGGTCATACCATGATTGATTCTATGATGATGAAAACATTGACCTTTTAATTATTCGCTCAGTCTCATATAAGATGTCATTTTTTAGTTTTTATATGGTTATTAAGAAAATGATTAATATTGTTGATTTTAATGGCCATAAATTTGCATGATTGATTTTATGATGAAAACAAGTGTGACCTTTTAATTACATAATTTCTATGATAAATAAACTTTTGGTTCCACTACATGAATGTCGTCTTTTACTGGCGGAAAAAGAACCCTCAGTAATGCAACAAAACTCTCAGTAGCACGTATTACTAACGGATTGGTGACAAGATAAATCCCTCAGTAATACCGACGTCCTATTAAATTTTTCAACACATAGTTCTAGTCCTTGTAAAATTAAAATGTGTTTAATTGTGCTTATTATTTTTAAATGATTTTTTACGGATTTATTTAGAACATTATAAAATGTTCATCCACAAAAAAATTAGCTCAAAATTTGAATTTTAGGTCCAAATTTTTAATACTTTTATCTTGAAATTTTGGCATTAAAAAATAGGCTTAATAACAGTTTTGACCCCCTATGTTTCAAGAAGTTGCGATTTTGGCCCCCTAACAAAATAAAATACAAAACCGCCCCTAAGTATTGTCCTTTTTGCAGTTTTGGCCCTCATGCTAATTTTGACCAAGTCAAAGCTGACGTGGACGCCACATGTGTATTTTTTTTAATAAATAAAAAAAATAAAAAATTACACACGTGACGTCCACGTCAGCTTCGACTTAGTCAAAATTGGCATGGGGGCCAAAACTGCAAAAAGGGGCAATATTTAGGGGGCGGTTTTGTAGTTTATTTTGTTAGGGCCAAAAACGCAACTTCTTGAAGTATAGGGGATCAAAACTGCTATTAAGCCTAAAAAAATTCATATTTTATCCATAAAATGCTAAAAAATTATAATATTTTATAAAAGAGTTTCTTATAATGTTATTAACATGTCTATAAAATAACCATTAATGTTTTTTTAATAAGTTTAAGCATAATTAAACAAAATTCAATTTTACAGGCACCAGAACTTTGTATTGAAATATTTTATAGCGACCAAAACACGTCACTTTTTTTTATTGGGACCAAAAACTATTTAACCCTAAATTTTATAACAGTTTCTTCATGAGAGAACATTAAAGAAAACAATAGTAGCATATTTTAATTTGACTTTATTAACTTGTGATGCAGAATGCTATTGTTTTGTTATATTTGGCATGTGCCTCTTCTGTTGCTTGCTTCCTAGGTGAGTTTTCAGTTTTGTTACTATTTTGGTTTTTACTTCTCTATAATTTTTTTTTCTTGGTACAGTTCCCTCAATAATTTAATTTCTAAATGATATATAAATATTATTAGGTAGTACCTAAAAGTATATACAAATTGTGAGTAACCAAAAAATAAAAAATGAATAAGAGTAACCAAAGAAAATAAAATTAAAAATTGTCACCACATATATTAAGTTGTTAAAGACTAACATGATGGACTGAAATAATAAATTTCATATACAACTTAATATATGTCATGGCCTATATTTGAGAGAAACTGATATTTTATAGATTAAATTGATACTTTATTCATTACATATGATACACACGTATTAACGTCGTACCTTTTTTTT
>Ga0228710_1003803_pt1 | contig 23941 bp, 10 predicted proteins | sample MedpolnodulmetaG_FD_177995 | JGI IMG/M metagenome (GOLD analysis project Ga0228710, IMG submission 177995) | Root nodule microbial communities from Medicago polymorpha collected in Santa Monica, California, United States - pink nodules | ecosystem: Host-associated > Plants > Roots > Nodule...
AGTACTTTTTAGTGTACATATCCAAACATAAATAGCTTATCAAGTATAAGAGCTTATGATGTAAGCTCTAATGTTATAAACCCTAATGCTATAAGCATCTATATAAGCTGTTTATCCAAACGGGGCCTAAATATATTTAATATAAATCTATGACTTGATTACAACTTCTTTTTTAGCATTCTTCATTACAACTATTTTTTTTTATAAAATATTTGTATAAACATTTTACTTGAAAACCACTGGTGGGTACACAATATTTTTCTTTTGCTTACAACTACTTTTTTAGCACACTTGCTTTTATATTTTGTGTTTTTAATAATTATTTGAATATGTATTATATCTCATACAAAAATACATGCACCTAAAATTCAAGGGGCGTCTATCAAGATGTTTCTATTTATGTCATAAAATGTGCATCTATTAAGTGTAAAAAATATAATCTTTTTAGAGTTCAATGTTGTTTTGTTCGGTCTAATTCAACACATAGAATTTTTTTATATTGACCGAGTCATATAATCGAGCAACACGGTTCACTCCGATTCAATCATGCGGTTCGACCAGTGATCCAATGACTCAATATTCTTACCAAGTCGATCACCGGTCTAATTTTTAAAACTATGACATTAAGTGTCTAAAGAACAAAATTCCTTACAAAAACACTCATCTTAAACACTCAACCCAAACACTTTCAAAGTTTGTTTATGGAAACATCTACTCCCTTAAATATAAATTCTTTATTGCCAAATTAACTATCACGATAATGATAATTTCTCACAATTAGGTACATCAATTCCAAACAAGAACCAATTCCAAACATAAACTAGGTAAGAATTTATAAAGGGAAAAACAAGAGTTTATAAGCTTTTTAACTTTTACAAAACATGTGAACAAAAATAAAAATCAATTTTGCCTCTAGAAATTCCTATGAAAACTATTGACCTTCGGAATCAATTTGAAAATATCAATTTGCAAAACACAAACCACATTAGTTTGATTTGGTTTTATTAAAAGAGCCAACCAAACCATATGTTTTTTATATCTTGCGGGACGGATGAATTTTAGTCTCCAAACCAAACCAAACCGCGAACACTGTTGCACGTATGGAAATTACAAGAGCGTAGCATTAGATACAACACCTACTGAGAAGATTAAATGTAAATAAACACACAAGTGCACAGATAAACACCCACGCGGAAGGAAAAATAATCGATCATTATCTCAGTTCATCTGCATTCATATTCAATGAATGAGCGTGACCAACAAATGTTTGGGATGTGCCTAAGATGATGGGTTTGATTGTCTACTTTTGACAATCAATGTTTACTATTCAAGCATACCGCATTTCAATTCTACCTTAACCTGACCTGATAGCGATACTCTAGGGCACGGTCTAAAGTTCCAGGGGATCACATTGAACCTTATTCTGAAATGGACAACAATTCAATACACTACTAACTTGAATTTCAATGTTTTATAGATATTTGTGAAATTATCACAACAGAACATATGATTTAAATATCCATATCCATAATTCACAAGTATCCTTTGTAGTGAATAACGATACATAAACCAGAGTCTCACATGTATTATGCATGACTGTGTGAGACAGTCACACATATTTAGGAGAGTTTTATCTATATCCCAACATTCTAACTCTTACAATGGTTCTCTTTTCTGGATCATCCAATGTGAGACACACACATTTAAAGAACATGCAAACACTTGCGGAACCAGAAAAATTACCTCTTCTACCTCTTGCAATCACAGGCACACACAATTACACATGCAAAAACACTACTTCATGAACAAATCAACCCTAGTTGCCTAACATATGCTACAATGTCTTGAAAATGCTAGAGGTGGAGCCGGAGAGACTTGGTGCTGGGGAAAAGCAAATACAACATAAAAGATTTTATAATTTTCTTTCATTATCTGAAAACGAAAATTTATTTTGTTGGCACCATCAAATAAACTACATGCAAAAATTACAAAATTCCCAAAACCCTGTGCCTCTGTGAAATGCTCACTACATCAGTTAACTACAATAGTGATTGTTCCAGGTTTAGGTTTGATTGATAGTGTCTTTCACTCAATCAGTACGTCAAATAGATTGCAGTAAGCATTATTTATAGACATGGGAGAAGTCTATTTCTTTATATTTGACTAAAGATTCACAGTTGAACTCTTAAAGCTTGTTCCAGAACAGAATGGCTTCTTCCTTCCTAACCTGAACTCAAAACATTTAGAAGCAATTCTTTGAAAAAACCGCATAGATAATCATTTGTGTAGGGAACCAACAACTAAATAATATTTAGAACGTAAATAAAACAGTTTAAATCACAAAAGAGGACATGCCAAGCGCATATTAAATTAAAGCAACATTTATCCTTCTGATCCTATTCGATCCAAACCGCTCCCTACTATATGTTACACCTTGCACAGGTGAAAACACACAACCAGCATTCAACTGCTAATGAGCGACAAAAAATTTTCTACGTTGAAACCCATTTGGGTCAGTCTGGTGGTGTTGGCTTGGGACCTTGAAGTGTGCAATTGGATGGGCTAGTTTAGCTTCTTCAAAAAAAATCTTTTCTACATTGAACTAAATGTATTCCTTCTTCCTCGGGATGAAAAACAAGCTCCAAATACAAAAAATGCAGACAAGAGGATATTTTACATAGTCCCCAACTCCACACTAAATAAGGTTTGATTATTATTTAGTAAATAATAACACCACCATTTACTTCCTTGTTTCACAACAATCAAAATTCGAAACATATATAACTTCAATAGAACTTCTAGAGTAATAAAATTACTTCAATAACATATTTCCTAATCAAGAATAATCTTGTCTACATCTAATTATATGCATTTCTTTCCTTCAGTGAGAAAAGCCAGTATAAATACAAAACAAACAAGCAAGTGGAGATTTTACATAGTGCCCAATTCCACACTAACTGCATTTTTTATATCACAGACAATTTGTCAGAATCACGGCGAGCCACCTTGATTCGGGCAAACCCCTAAGTGATACGAAACATGCAGTAAATAGGATGATATTTCAAGAAGATAGCAACACCGACATTTACTTCCAGATTTCACAACACTCAAAATTCAAACTTGATACGAAAAGGAACAAAGGATTAAGGATTAGATACACATATATTCAGAATCAGATCTCATCATACAAATCAACCCAAACAAATATCCAATTTGAATAACCAAACATTTCCTAAAACCACAGCCAAGGTTAGCTACATAACATTGATCCAAACTGTTTCACACAAAATTAAAATCATAAACAAACAAAACTACGTTAATTCATTGATCCACTTGAACAAAACACAACATCACAAATTAAAGAGAGAAAATACCGAAACACCAGAAAAATATAAAAAGCAATTGCATTTTCAGGATCCATCTTCACTTGGCGACCATTCTTGCGATGAAATCTTCATAACGAATCTTCCCATCAGAGCCAACATCAACTTCCCTAATCCATTCATCAAACTCAGCAGGCTCAAGCTTCTCACCAATACTCGTCAAAATATGACGAAGCTCATTCACAGAAACAAATCCAGTGGCATCTTTATCGAGAACTTTGAACGCATCCCTTAGTTGACGATCGAACGGTTCAGGTTTCATGTGTTTGGACATGAGATCGAGGAATCGAGAGAAATCGAAAGGGGAGGTTAGATTCTCTTCGGCGACGATGGATTTGAGTTGGGCTTGGGTCGGGTTACCGCCGAGAGAACGCATCAGGATTCCGAGCTCCGATGGTGCGATCTTGCCGTCGTTGTCGGTGTCGAAGAGTGTGAATGCTTCTTTCATCGATGAGATTTGATCGTCGCTCAGATCCTTACCCATTTTCGTTTGATTTCGGGTTTTCAGGTTTGGGATTTTTTCTTTATCTTTTTTCTGTTTATGTTATAAGAAGATGAAATGAAATTGAAAATGTTTTTAGGATCTTTCTTTTTCACTCTCTCTTTCTCAGAATCTCAGATCGAAAAGATAAATTGAAAATGTTTTTTAGTTTATTATTGAGTTTTACGACGTCGTTAAGGATTTTTTGAATTTTTGGACTGGGTTATTGAGTTTAGAGGGTTGATTATTTGGGCCTGAGCCCATTAAAAAAGAGGGAAGTTAGGGATCGACGATTGCTTTTCCTGACTTTCAATATTTCTTAAAAACACAAGTAAAAGACTAAAATATCCTCATCAGTAGTTAACTGCCGCTGAATTTTTTAGTCATTTATTTGTATCACTAAGACACAATGAATGTCAAAAAAGCAATCTTCTTAAAGATTAGTGTGTGTGGGGACGGGTGCATACTGCATAGAGTAGGTTGCTGGTTAATTATTTATGTGAGCAAGTGAAATGTTGGACTATGGAACTCAAGTTATATTTACTCTCTGCACCTGTGATCACTGATCAGTTCAGTTTATGTTTGACCCATCGATGTCACACATGGAAAATAATAGTAAGACAATAAATATAAAAATATGTTATTTAAACAACCATTTTAGAACAACTTATGAAATAATCAAATATAAATAAAGAAATGTAAGTATTGGTATAAAAATCAAACATACAAGAAAAACGAGAGTAACACAATGAGAATGTAAGAGAGAGTATCATAATAAGTTATCACAAAATAGTTATACAAATTTTATTTTTCAAAATACAAGAGAAAACAATCATTTTTCAAAAAATATAATGGAATTCTTAAGACAAATTTGTGGGGTGTTATCAATGATTTGAATGGTAGTAATTTGTTGGGTACTAAAAAGAAAGGTGGAGTTGATAGAGCTTGTCTTACCAAATAATTTGTTGTTAGATATCCCTAATCAAATTAGCAATCTATTTAGAACCCTCAATTATTTATGGGAAAGTTTAATGAAAAAAATTATATATCCTTTTTATATATTAATTAAAGATTAAAAAAAGAATAGAGGGAGTAAAATCTAGAACCATGCATACACACAACTGCTAGACTAGACAGACAATAGTAGTAGTAGCTCAATGAAATTGATACTGATGATTGAAAAGTGAGATCAAATACTAGTACTAGTCAAAGAATGTAGGTCCACAATGTGACACATCACCATACATGCATTAACTAATTCCACCAATCTTTTCCGCAAAGAGTGGCACTTGCAGCCATTCCCACCCAACACCAAAGTCGTCATCATAAACTCACCATCATTTCCCCCCCAAAACCTACTCAAAGTCAAGAAATAGTAATGCAATGTGAACCAAACCTACTTTCTGTCTTTCTGTCAGCAACTCATAAAGTTAATTCAATTAATTATGCACCTCTTTTTTGAAAAAATGCTTATCCTTTTACTTTCTCTATCTAAATCTTTCCACATACTAACAAAATCACACACCATTAAGTCTCAAACAAAGTTCTAACAAGCAGTGATCATTAATCATTAATCAACAACAATATGTTACACAACAACCTTAAACCAAAGATAATAGCTTATTTAACATAAAACCTCAAAAAGGGTGTTTCTCTTTTTTTAGCTTTTGTTCAAGAATTCATAATTCAGAAATGAACTCCTTCCATCTCCTCTTTTCTTTGTTTCTTTTCATTGCATTTACAACTTCACAAACTGTTCATGGAAATGCAGAGCTAAGAGCTTTGATGGATTTGAAAGCCTCTCTTGATCCAGAGGGAAAGATTCTTACCTCATGGATCAGTGATGGTAATCCATGTAGTGGTTCATTTGAAGGAGTTGCTTGCAATGAACATTGGAAAGTGGCTAATATCTCTTTGCAGGGAAAGGGACTTTCTGGTTCATTATCTTCAGCTGTGGCTGAACTCAAATGCTTGTCAGGGTTATACTTGCATTATAACAATCTTTCTGGTGAGATACCATCACAGATTTCAAATCTTACCGAACTTGTTGATCTCTATCTTGATGTTAACAGTCTTTCTGGAAGAATTCCCTCTGAGATTGGTAACATGGCTAGTCTCCAAGGTATGTATGTATAATTGTATATAGTACTGTTTTTTAGTATCAAGTTGTTAACAGTTGTTTAATTTTTCAAGCACTTGTGAGTGTCAGCAAGACCATATATATAGCGTGGCATGAATAGTAGAGTTGATACATGGAATCCATTAAGCATTTGATCATTGATCGGTGCCTATGAATAAATATACGTTAAAGATGTTAAATCCTTCAAATAGATATCAATTATCTCGTGAAATTAATCTCTGCTATTGCGTAAACGTAAAGATATATCCTTACGCAAAAACGAAACCTTAATTAGTCACTGCTAATGTGTAGATAAAGAAGATACCTTAATGGCTCACTTAATTTTCGCGTACTAGTTTACACCTTTTATTGTTAAGTGAAAAAAAAGTGCACTTCTGCTTTCAATGACATGTGGAAATGTTACTTTTACAACTGTTGAGTGTTTCTTTTGGTGCATGACTTGACTATACGTGAGAGTGTGTATTGCTGTGTTGGATTTGAATAGATTTTGAAATCTCACGTGTCTTTTGTGCAATGTACCCTTTTGATGGGCTCAGGGGTTTTCAATAAGCCAACATGTTAGGAGTGTATGTTGATCCATCCATGTTCAATTTTTAAGGTGCGTGTGTTTGCTTATGTGGTGACAAATTGATTTTGAATTGTTTATGCAGTACTTCAGTTGGGAGATAATCAATTGGTAGGGAATATACCTACACAGATGGGTTCCTTGAAGCAACTTACAACTCTTGCTTTGCAATATAACAATTTAACTGGTCAAATTCCTCTTAGCTTAGGGAACTTGGAAAACTTAAGCAGGCTAAATTTGAGCTTCAACAATTTCAGTGGTGCTATTCCAGCAACTCTAGCCAGTATTGCACATTTGGAAGTTATAGACATCCAAAACAATTCTTTGACGGGAACTGTTCCTTCTGGTACGCCTAATGTCTCACCTCACTTTCCAATTTTTTTGGCATTCCTCCTTGTGCATTATAGTTTAAATCTGCAGTAACATTTTGTTTTGAAATTGAAATTAAAGCATTGAAGAGACTTGGGGAAGGATTCCAAGGGGCAAACAACCAAGGTTTATGTGGAGTAGGGATTTCTACTTTGAGAGCTTGCAACAAAGAACCAGATTTAAACGTCAGCAACATTGATACCTCGGATCAAGACCACCTCAAAAATAGTAATCCTGCAACGCCTCGCCCGGAGCCTGCGAATTTCCAAATGCATTGTAACCAGACACATTGCTCGAAATCAAGAAGTGTTCCTATAAGTGTCATCACAGCAAGTGTTGTAACCATCATCATACTCACAATAATAGGTGCTGGATTATTTACATTCGTCAAATACCGCCGTCGAAAGCAGAAGATTTCATCAAACTCTTCTGAAGGGAAACTCAGTCCTCAGCAACCTAAAGAGTTATACCGAAAAAGTCCATCTACACTTGTTAATCTTGACTATTATAATGGATGTTATCCAATGCCTGATGATCAAAATGCCGGTGGATTATCCAATGAATATCTAAACCAGTTTAGGTTTAATGTAGATGAAGTCGAATCTGCAACACAGTATTTTTCAGAAGCGAATTTATTGTGTAAGAGCAAATTCTCAGCAACGTATAAGGGAGTTCTCAGAGATGGATCTCTTGTGGCTATTACAAGCATTAACATGTCATGCTGCAAAACTGAGGAAGCCGAATTTGTAAAGGGATTGAGCTTATTAACCTCACTTAGACATGAAAACGTTGTCAAGCTAAGAGGTTTCTGTTGCTCAAGTAGTAGAGGTGAATGTTACCTTATCAACGACTTTGCTATGATGGGTGACCTGTCTCAATTTCTTGACATAGAAGATAGAAGTGGCCCTTTGCTTGACTGGTCCAAGAGGGTTTCTATCATCAAGGGCATTGCAAAGGGTAAGCTGTTCATAATTGATGATATTTTCTTAAGAAATACATGGTACAAATGAAAGAAGTTTCCAAAAAAAGTTCCAGCAATGTCCTTTCTGAAACTGAATTACATCTGACAAAATTTCAGATATAATCATATAGTAGAAAGGACGTTTGTCCTTGCTGTTTTTTTAGTCCTTCATGTTGAAATTAGTCTCTACAATATATGTGTAATATTCACTTTAGTCTTTATATAGTATGTATTGGAGGGACTAAATATTTCAGGAACTTAGAAAAAGTAAGGACTTTAGGCTAAAAAAAATTCCATATTTGCAAGGATTATAAACACTAAATATGTTTTTACAGGAACTAAAAGCAAGAAGTTTTATACTTGTATGGACTAAAACCATATTTAAACCTAATATCCATTTTCTTTCTGTTTGATACTTGCTATTCCACTGTGATCAGGTATAGGATATCTGCACAACAATGAAGCAAGCAAACCTACAATAGTACACCAAAATATATCAGTGGAGAATGTTCTTCTTGACAAAGATTTTAATCCATTGATCATGGATGCGGGACTTCCCAAGCTTCTTGCAGACGATGTTGTTTTCTCAGCTCTAAAAGTAAGTGCTGCTATGGGATACCTAGCTCCCGAATACATTACTACGGGACGCTTTACCGAGAAGAGTGACATATACGCATTTGGAGTTATTGTACTTCAAGTTTTATCCGGCAAGACAGCGATAGGTGGTTCAATACGGACAGCATTTCAATCTTTCAAATTTGATGATTGCATCGACACAAATCTAAAGGGAAGATATTCTAATTCTGAAGCAAGCATACTTACAAAGCTTGGAATGCAATGTATCCATGAGAGCCCCGATGAAAGACCAAACATGGTGGATGTGATTCAGGAGTTAAGCGTGTTTCCGGCTCATTCATAATGATCTACTGATTCTAATTGCTAGGTTTCATCCATTGCTGTTATTTATTGCATGAGCATGTAATAAAGTTATCTTAGTTAGTCATTGCCAAATAATTGTAAATTTCACTAGAAGTCTTCTATTCAGACATATAAAAACTTTTACAGCATATACATGTTTATTATGGATTTGGATCCTCATTTTGAATATGGATTTGTATAACTATTGTTGTTGAAAAATATGAAAGTAAGAAAGTATTAGTAATGAGTGGATGGGGAGAACTTCCAAAACAGACTATAAGTGGAAACAGAGGCCACACAAGAGTTAAGCCCGCATCGACCAGTGCATGTGTGAAATAAAATTGCTAACAATATAAAATGAAGACTTCCATCATTCAATTCACGCAGCCCTCTGATTAGTTCAAAGCAAACTATTCTTTCGCCTTTTATTAAAGAATACCGTGAGCTCGTCACTATTAACGGCATACGCCAATTTTTGGAAGAGTCCACACTCAAAGATATACAATGTTGGAAATTGTGAGTCAAAATAACAAATGCTTTTAGAAATTCCTTCCAACTCTCAATTTTGTAGCTTTTAGAAATTGTGGCCAAACACCCCGGGAGTTTTTCCCCCTCACTTCTTTCCACCTAGCTATGTGGTTCTGTGTCCGTAGTCATAATTGATTCTTGAGGTGCAAATTTGATTGATGTGTTTGGTTGTTTTGAGTAGAATTAATTTTGTTAATATTTTTACATTGAAATTTACTGTTCAATTCACTTTTATAAAAATGTATCTAAACATAAAACATTATACATTTAACTTATTGTTAACTAAAATTAATTATTACCATTGTAGAACCAAACATGCATGCACTTGGTCTATTTCACAGTTTTGAAATCACGTGGCTTGGTTGAACTAATAATTTTGGTGAGTCGAATGATCGAATCCAATAATTTCTTTTTTATGTATTGACAAAGTACCAAACACCGTTTAAAATTCGCACACATAAATTCAAAATCACGAGTATGAACTTAGAGAAGGTGTTTAGTTAATATAACAATATCAATATTATCATTTGAGTAAGGTCTTACAAAAACACGAGCAATTCAATTTAACAATGATATCATTTATATTCATCTTTAGTGGAGTAATTAAAAGTGAGAAATTTAATTATTTTTTTTAACAAAATTTTCCTTTCCTTGTTTGTTTTCCCCTATTCTCCACATGGTTGTCTGTATACAAAGTTTTATAGGAGGATCGTACATTCGTACACCTGGCAGATATGTACACAATCCTATACTGATTACATACATGCCAGAATTAATTGATTTCAGGATCCGAATGCTACCTTTACTTGTTTGCAACTATTCATCCTATCCTCATGCATGCATTTATAAGGTCAATAAATGCAGGCATTATCAGTCGGTGCATTTTCCCATTTAAATTGAACTTGGATAAAAATAAGGTGTTCTTTAATTTAGCTCGTTTATTTTCGCACAAATAAAAAGTTACTATCTCGTTTACATGAAGTCTGAATCTGAAGACAAATACAAGGCAAAGTTCAAACAGAAGTAGTATACTCATACAGTACTCTCCGTTGTTTTAGCGCATTATAGTGTGAAAGAATCAAAGAACACATATGTACGGATGAAGCATGCGGCTTGTATATGTAATATGTCTAGCTAGCCCACCATTTTTTGTTTCCCACTTGGGTTACATAGGTCAAAAAAGTCTGTTTAATTTCCATCAAATTCTATGTCCAAAATGAACTGATGATGACTGACTATCAAGCATCTTCTATTAATTGTATGGTTCAAATGCATTTTAATTAACCCCGTAATAGTTTTTGGGTCTTTTAACTGATATCCCCAACATTGGTTAAAGACTCCAAAGATATAAATTCTTTGTTAAAAATATAAGGTGTTGTTTTTTTTATCAGAAAATAAATATATAATTATTTTGGAAGGTTACTTTTTAAGCCCCCTCCATATCTCTTAGGCCCCCCAAAATTCCCATTTTACCCCATATTTTATACCTCCGGTATATATCTTCAGGAGGAAAACATGTAAAACATATTAAAAACATATAAAGACATTTGAATATAAAGCATGTGGATGAAAATGATGCAAAACAAACTAAACGATGAGAATACAATTATATCATCAAGCAAATACAGACTCCTACTGTTCCTAATATTAATTAACCCTATAACTTTTCAAATGTGGGAATGAATTTGAGTATTATAATCGGTACTCCAGAAGGAATAAGTTTGGATCATAAGTACACTCAAAACAAGTCTTTGGATTCTTCCATTTCCATTTTTCTTCAGGACTGCAAAATTTGTTTCTTATAACTATAAAATGTATAAAAGAATTTGACTTCCCCATATAACCAAGATTTAGAAATGGTTTGATGACATTTTATTACCATTATAATTACATTATGTAGGATACTATATAATGCATAGCCAGCAGTATATCATAGCCAGCAGTATAATGCATAGCCAGCAGTATATTATAGGAGAAATGTGTATAGAATAAATAATAGCAATGCTCTTCTACGTGGCCTTTTAGATACTGTATATATCTTTAACAAAAAAATATTTCCGGAAGATAACTACAGAACCAGGTAAAATCTAATAACATACCTCCGGAACATATGTCCCGGAACCAAGCGAAATGATTCAGGAGTATCTTTTAGATATATAGAATAAGGGTAAAAAAGGAATTTTAAGGGGGCTTAAGAGATATTGAGGGGGCTTAAAAAGTAACGTTCTTTACAAATACTATTTTGTAAGAGAACTATGTTTCTGGTCCACAAAGTTAAATATGTACATTTTTCCTACATGATTGGAATCAAAATCATAAACAAAATGCATGAACTTATAAGCTGTGTGAATATCCTGACGGACGTCGGCACTAATTTTAGTCCTTATTTTTATTTATTTTTGGCTTAATTCGTCTCTTAACTTAATTCTTTATTTCATAATGGTCCCTTAACTAAAAAACGTTTCAATTTGCTCCTTTATATCTTCTGTCGTTACCTCTTTTGGTCCTCTTTGTTAATTTTTAACAGCAAATGTCTAAGATGAACCATATTTAAAGGTGATCCACCATGGACCTTAGTAAATTTTTTAATTGTAACTCTTTGATTTTTTGTTTAAAAAAGGATTGTTGGATCGTGTATGGTCTATTGTATTTTACTGTGAACCTATGACTCCTAATATTTTTCTCACTTCTCTTTATCTTCTTCATCATCTTCCATGAACCCAGAAAAAAAAAACTTAAAGACCGAGAATCATGTCCATGTATAATTAAATAGGTCCACGCTTCTGAAAGTAACATGAATCAAATAGTCAAGTTGTTAGGTCCACAATTCATGAATCAAATAAAATAAAAATGTAACACTTCAGCAAGCTAATTAAAAAACTGTGTTTTCGATTTCGATTTCGATTTCCACAATTCATGTTTTCAACCTTTTTGCAAACCAATTTCGATTTCCATTTTCATCATCATCATCACTTTTCAATTTCGGTTTATGGGAACAAAACTGTGTTTTCTTGTTGATTTAAATTTTTAATTAGTGCTGTGGACCCTGATGTTTGGTTTTGGTCACACTTTGTACACTGATTTTAAATGCTTGTGTCTGCTGGATGCAATTAATTTTTGCTTTTCTATTTCTATTGGTTTCCATCGATGTATATTGTCATCCACACTACTTTTTCATGCAAAACACTTTTAACATGGTCATTTGTCAATGCTACTCTCTCTCCCATATCAATACACATTTTTTTATCTTTAATTCTATATTAGAAAAAATTACAAAAATTTAATATTGTAAAAATATTCATCGAGACGAATCTAACAACATCTTATATGATATTATTTATCTTTATATATTAATAGAAAAATATGGTCAAAGTATATTAGGTCAATAATAAATATTGTTAAATGTGTCATCTATTATGGAAGAGAGGGGGTATTATTTGTCTTAGAAGAATCCATTGAAAAAATGCACCGTGTTACCTTCGACATTATGTTATCGACTGACGTGAAAACTCTTTTAATTAACCCATGCTATGAAATGTATATTTTCTACTAGTGTTCAATGATCTTTAGGTATTGGACCATTGTTATCAAATTGAAGTTCAAATCTTATGAGTAATTAAATTGAAAGAACTATTTTTTTAATCATGAGTCTAATTTTATATTATTAATAAATCGCAAGATACGTTGTCGATAAAATAAATGAAACCTATCTATTATATTTATTAAAAAAAACTCAATTATTTTGTTGACATCTAATCAATATTTTGCAATGTAATAGAAATTATGCCATGTCATTGATATTCTGATGTATCACCCTTGATATTGTATTGTTGCTAGACTCTCATTCTTGCTTTTCTTCTTCTATGAGGCATCCTAACCCAAAACACACTAACACTCTCTTCACTGTTGTGCCTCATTATTTCCAAACGATTTCATTTTTTAACTTTCAAGTCTATTTTGTGGTGTGTAATGAGTTATGAAATGCACATTATATCAACTATCTTTTTCTCCTTGCTTCAAATAAAAAATTTATCTCCTTTCTTTCACCTTTGATTGTGAATTTTATTTAATTTTATTACTGGTTGTAAAACAGGAAGGTGAAAACGAACTTTGTGAAGCCTTGGTTTTGCAAAAAAACGTATATATTATATATAGCCAGAATAAACCTACAAATCCTTCCTCAATCCTCACATTGCAAAAACATTATTCTATTCTCACTTGGATATACACTTCTACAACCTTTCCGGCTAAAGTTACTGCCTATACTATGCATTCTGGATCTTCACTATTGCACTGCTTGGTCTTGAAATCAACCTCTTTGTCTCCTTCTTTACCCCACAGCAACAAATATAGACCCATGATGACAATAAAACCACCTATGATGCTGAAAATTTAATGATAAGCAAATTTCAGAAATATATTATGCTAAAAATTAATGTTATTTTTCTAAGAAAAACGTATCCACTAACTACGTATTCAAACTTGTAATATTTAAGAGTTTAACTTTGATACATTGTCGGCGTAAATAATTTACCTGCCCAAATAAAGTTTTTCACCAAAGACGAAGTATGCTAGAATTGTCACAAATATGGTACAAAGAGGGTTAAACATTGTGACAAAAACTGGCCCTTTTTTCTCAGTGCACCATAGTTGAATGTAGATCAACAAACCACCAGCAACAATTCCCTATCATTGATAATGATTGATATATAACGTTAGAACTTTATGATTTGGTATACGTAGTACTTTTTTACAAAGACATACCTTTCATGAGATAAATTATTCATTATACTAACCCCATATATTATGGACCACAAGTCAATGTTGAGTCCTATAATCCATGCTGAAGGGTTATTACGTTCAGCTATTACTGTGAAAATAGCTGATTGTGCTGCTCCCATAAAGCACATCCATGTTGTGAGAGATAATTGAGCAGGATATCTTTTTAGAGTAGATGCCTAAATATTCAATTACAAGCAATATATTAGAGTTGTAAAAATTTATTTAAACCTTGGATAACAACTTTAGTCACCCTAGATTTCTAAGATACCACACATAATTCTTGAAATATACAACGAAGAAAAAAAAATGTTTATTAGTTTAGAAATACGCATTCGAACAACACAAAAATTGTGTTATTTTGGAATGTGTACTTCCATAACATATAAAATGTTCGCATAAAACTTATAAGGGGTATGCTAACAAGTAAATCAGAATATCGTTAAGAAACACAACAACAAATGAAAAAACTTTTATTGAAAAATGCATAATTTGATACATATATAATACAAATGTTGAACTTTTAAGGAAGATTTCCTACTTTTTTGAATCTATAATCAGTTTCTTTAAAATACTTGCAATCATTTGCAAGCTAAAAATTAACTAGTTATGTATTAAGGTGAGTACCTGCATAATGTACCATATAGAAAACGTGACACAGCATAAAACTGTAATAAGTGAACCCTTTAACCCACTTTCACTAATAGAAGCACTTTTTGGTTGAATATGGATTAGAGGACTCCACAAATTTTTCATAATAGGTCCTTTGTATAGTGTCATGGTCATAACACCAGCTAAGGATATCAAGGTCCCAAGTACTTTTGCTATGCCACGTGGATTTCTCATATCAATAACTTCAAACCTGCACTTAATTAAACCAACTCTCTTATAGATACATTAAAAATTACAAATGCTCCAAAACATTTTTAGTCAAACCATTATATAAAGAATTTCAAACCTGAGTGCCACTGCAATAATGAAGGTAAGGGAAGCTATAGTGTTGAACATGGAAGCAAGAAAGGTTGGAGAAGTATACTTTAAGCTTGCAAAATACAAATTGAGTGCCATGGTGATCCTGCAATAATATTTTTAAATTATACAAATTATGTTTCCATATTTCCATTTCCATAAAGTGTAATAACATACATTTTTTATTTGTTCTTACCCTAACAAAGAAAGCACAGAAATTTCCATAAAAAGAGCAAAAGTCAGCTTTGGTCTTACTTTTCTGCAAGAAAAAAAAAAACAAGTGCAATTGTCATAAGATAATTGATGAATGTGCTATCATCTATGATCGTACCAATTCAATTGTTTATTCGAAACAAATAAATTAATTGAAATGTAACAATTATGTCGGTGAGCTAAGAGATGAGTTTTTAGAAGGAGTTTCAAAGTTCAAACTCGAAAAACTAACAAAAACACAAACTAAGAACTCGGACGCATTTGAAGAGAATTAAATGTGCATGTACCTCTCAAGTAAGTATGCAAAAGGGAACATTACAATACCGGCGAAAATATGTCGATATGTAACATAAACATAAGGACTCATTCCATGGTTGAAGGAAGCTTCACTGATAAAATATAAGAAGGTATATCCAACTTGGGCTAAGACCATGATCAAGTGTGGCTTGAACTCCTTGAATGCAAGCAGAGGAGAAAATATTTTTTGCTCCATAAGTTTAGAGATGTGAATGTGATGATGTTTCTTTTCTGAAGTTATTTAGAAGCATAACTCATGCACATTATATATATAGCTTAGATGATGAGTTTATTTAATTGAATGTGATTCCTAATTGCATTATTTATGGTATCATGTTCTTTATTAAATTCCTAATATAAGATTTATTAATATTCCTCACTAGGACTATGTAAAACAACAGTACTGTTAGAATCCAAGACACTAGATATATTGTGAATTATCATTGTCAAAAAATTACTGGTTGAGTGTTACATGACCAAAATTATAAGTGCATGTAATTGTTAGAAAATCAAAAAGCATCACTCAATTTTAATCGGAATGAGTTCTCTCTACTTGCTTGAAAACGATATTTAACTGTTATCTTAGGGGATGTAAGGTTAGCTTAGTGATTAGGGTGGATGAGTCAATTGAAAGAGTAATTAGGGGATCATTAATTGAAAAGTTTAATGGTGGTAGATTGACGGTCCAAAACAATTTTGTATATACAATCAATCAAAACATTTTAAATTATCACGTAATGAAAAATATTAATTGATTTATATTAATTAAAATATTAATTGATTTTAAATGTCATAAGATAGTTGATGAATGTGATATCATCACTCAATACTAATAATAATTGACAAAAGTATGTTATTGTTGCATATTAAATTTATTACTAACATGCAATTTTTTTAACTCAATTTATATGTGTATAATTTTTTATAGGGGCATTTGTTAAGAAATCTATTACTAGAAATTATGTCTTGGAAATGTAAGCTTTTATTTTTGTTTGAGCAATGATTACACAACTTTTTATTGCAAAATTACTTATTTTAGTACTTTAATCAATGCCTCAAGGGCACTCGTTAACATTCTCCTTTTTATATGACAAGACACTTGTAAATCATTTTATCAAAAACAAAAGACACATGTAATTTATATTACAAGACACTTGTAAATCATTTTTATCATTTTATCAAAAACAAAAGACACATGTAATTTATATTACAAGACACTTGTAAATCATTTTATCAAAAACAAAAGACACATGTAAATCATGAACCAATATGACCAGTCCCACTCTTGTATCTGAATGGGACCTTTTTTTTTTGTTGCTCTTTTTTAGGACCTGTCCAACTTTGATATGTAATTTTTTTTATATATAAAAACAAAATTTTATTGATCACGATGTAACTAGGATAAGATGTGGAAATCCACCTCAAAAAAGTGTAGAATTAAAAACTTTAATATGTACTGGGCATTGATTGGCTATCTAAAAAAAGATTGTAAATGAAATTCTTGGTCACATTTCTTTATTCTTTTTTGCAAATCTTTTGAACAATCGTGTTTGTCGTTTTCTTTAGAAAGATATTGTGGGTTCTGCCAAAGGAATCATTTGAGTTTTTCACTCAAAAATGCTAATAGCATTTCATAATTATAATGATATGTTGAATACATGTATGTTAAAAATCCCCAATATTTTTATATTTTGATTCAATTGTTACATTTAATACAACCATGTTTGGATTGGATGCCTAACATTACAAGAAAATAAAGAACAAGAATATTAAAATTAAAAAGGTAGTACATATTGAAACAAATAAAAATGGATTGTATCAATCCACAAATACTATCGAAGTTCGAACTCTGACTCATCTATTTGAGTGTGTAAGTTATTTTAGTGATTATTGTCATTTCGTCTATAAAAAAAAGTATGGAATCAATTGTAGATCGGTTTTCAACTTAGTTCAATTAGAATACTGATCAAATGAGATAGAACCGACCGATAAACTGGTCTTTTTATGTATGTAATTTATTAAATCGATCTATTCAATTGTATATTAAAATATAGGTAATAACTCGTTTGACGTGTCCCGTAAGTGTAGCTCAGTTATTAGCTATCAAACACATTATTTGCAAGGGTCGGGGTTCGAACCTCGGATTTCCCACTTCTCCACACTTTAAAAAGTGTGTGATCTAACCAATATACTACTTGATAAAAATATTATTACGCGTTTGGTGTTTATGATACCAAAATGTTTTTCTTTTTTGAGAGATGATACCAAAACAATAATAATTGAATAAGAGATGTGTTATTTGAACATCCATTTATTTAATAACTTTTGAGACAACAAAAATTTTATAAAGAAAATGGATAATTGACATAAAAATCAAAACAATGAAGATAGAAAGTAAGAACATAATACAAGTATGAGAAAAATGTTGTAAAAAAATGATTGTTCAAAAGATAATGCTAAGTAAAGCGAAAAAATGCATCAAGAAAATTTCACGAACTCGGTGGCTGTTTATTGTCCATTGGATTATGTATTTATAACACTATGACTACCATGTTTTGTGGCCAACAACTCCTTTAATTGGCTATGATGCATTTCGCTATCCCTTCTTGATAAATTCCTTCTCGACGTATAGCACCACTCTTGTTCAAATATCATTTATCATTAAATAAATGTAGACATTACAAGATGGACCAAAAAAGCTCCATAGACTACTGCTTTCTTTGCCAAGTCATCAACGTTGCCACCTCATTTTTAGAATGTCTTGGTCTACCGATCCCTAGGTTTGTCCCTTTGGTAGGAACAAGATTTCATAAGCATGTGGATGGAACTATATAAAAATCTTTATTAAATAAAGGAAATTGGTAATCGTTTCCCCCGACTACTGGTTAAATATATTTAAAAAGAAAATATATAGTAGTTATTGTATTAAAATTTATGTAATTGTTTCAATGAGCTTAACTCAGTTGGTAAGGACAATGTATAATATATGCAAGGTCCGAGGTTTGAACCCCGGACATAGGGATGTTCGCGGTGCGGTTTGGTTCGGTTTTGAGCATAAAAGTCATCCAAACCGTGAGATTAAAAAGCATGCGGTTTGGTTTGGTTCGGTTGATTTTTAAAAAGTCATCCAAACCAAACTAATGCGGCTTGGATTGGTTCGGTTTGAGCGATTTATCGTGAGATAAAAAAATATTACATTAACTCTAACATTGCCTACTTGTTACAAAATAAACATAGGGCATTTTATTTTGTTGTTTATATGATAAAATATTAGGTAAAACTTATATCAAAATAGGTAAAAATTAAGAAGAAACATAAGCATGAAACAAATTATTGGGAAGAAAAGGAAACCTTGATGGTGCAACAATCGAAAAATCGAAATAAAGAGATTATTCTTGGGCTATGTAATTGGGCTAGTACATGTTTAAGTAATATTCATTATTCTTGCGGTTTGGTTTGGTGCGGTTGCTGAGATGCAAACCGCAAATCGAACCAAACCGCGTGGTTCAGTGCAAAAGTCATCCGAGCTAAGTGTGGTTTTTTTCAGTTTCGGTTTAGATTGGTTTGGTTTGCGGTTTTTCTATTGGGTTGATTCGGTTTTGAACACCCCTACCCGAACACCACCAAAAAAAAATTAAAATTTATGTAATTAATATGTAAAAAGTCAAAAAAAAGTTTATTTTTTAGTAATAACTTTTCTTTTTTTATCCTTAATCAATATCTCAGGACACCGGTTAGCAAAATTTTTATTAAAGAAAAAATATTTATTTTATTATTTCCTTTCCCAAGTTGAGAATATTAATTCATTTTTCATATGGATGCATAACCCACGACCATAGAGTAATTTTGCACAACTCATGTATGTATTTGCTTTGGAGCTCACGACTAAGATTTACATTTTAAAAACTCTTCTTTATTTGGATTTGCCAATCACGTTTACAGGCTATTTGCTCCATGTCCATGATTGACAATTGAATGAATGTGATAGTGAGTCATAACAAAGTCAATTCAAAGCTTTGGCAAAGATCAAAAAAATCAATTCTGGTATCAGATTGAAATTCCAATTCCAATTATGATTTGACATTAGTTGGTGGAGCTAGTCATTTGGTTTTATGTCTCATTTTATTTATGTCTCATAACTCATCAACACGCATTTTGACCTATAATTCATTTGGAATTTGATTACGTCTACTAATAACTTATGTCTATATGGAGATAGTTTGTTTGTTGATAAGATTAATAGAGTAATTGGTGAGATTCCCCCTAGTCTTGTGCTTATTAGTTGGACAGGGTTCCACTTTGGTGATTTTGAATTTTTGTGTTAGTTGTGATTCTCTCTCTATCCCTTTTTTAATCGAATATTTTTTTTATCAAAATAATTTATTTTAATTATTTAGGTTTAATTGCAGTTTTAGTCCCTTAACTTTTTCAAAATTGCAATTTTGGCCCTCTAAGAAAAAAACTACGAAATCACCCCTAAGTTTTACAACTGTAGCAGTTTTGGCCCCCAAGGCCAAAAAAAAATATTAAAAAATAACACGTGGCACCTCACTTAGGGTGCCACGTCAGCGTAGACCGAGTCAATATTAGCCTTGGTGGCCAAAACTACTACAGGTGCAAAACTTAGGGGGCGGTTTTGTAGTTTTTTTGCTTAGGGGGCCAAAATCGCAATTTTGGGAAAGTTAGGGGGCTAAAACTGCAATTAAGCCAATTATTTATTTATTATTCTATTTCATCAAAATACACTAAAGTTATTAAAGTTGATATTTCTCCGATCTTCTTTGACGGAATGGGTAGAGTTGAATACATATCGCTCTTGTAAAGAGAGTGATCAAATGAAATGTGGCGGAAATCTATTCCCTCCTCCGGTTATTATTATAAGTAAAACATCATTTTTTAGATACATTGAATACTTAGTATATCAGTTATAATATAAATTATATACATTAGTTATTCAATGTATCTAAAAATAAAAGTTTACTTATAAAAATGAATGGAGAGAGTGCGAGATAGTGATGGAAAGTAGCCGAAAGATTATTTTAAATTTATTTGGCTTGGTAGTGCCTATATTGCGGAGGTATGGGTAGTTTTAGTAGGTCTCAAATATGCTAGGCATCTTATAATTTTAGAGTAGTGGAGTTACCCATTGAGTAGCTACTGCTGGTAAAATATCTAACCTCTAATGAGAATTGCTAGGTGCCCCGTTGAGAAAACTTGTCCCTTATTATTAGAGTTGGAGTGGAAAATAGTAGATTATTTTTTCCTTCCCTAATTTAAGAGAATAATGACATTAAAAAGAATAGAAAGTAATTTCATTAGACTCTAATCTTTTGTCAAGTGCTTATATGTATTATTGAAAAAAGAAAAAAAAATACATAAAAAATTGGGGAGACATAAACCTAACTCAGTATATCCAAAAAAAAGTGTAGGTTTACCCAAATGGATAATAAGAAAATTAAAAGCAACACAAGCAGATCATAAGAGCCTCTTAAACAGAGGTCTTCATTGCGGTGAATGGACCAACCGTCAACACGGAAGCAAATCCATATACCATCTTCTCCCGACAACGAACAACAACAAGTTAAACACTCTTTCGAGCCCCAAACTAGGCACCAAATAGTACTCTCCTTTCTGCGTGGAGGAGGAAGACTGAAAATAGTCCAGAATCACAGTCACTATCCAGAAAGGTCTAGAGCAACGTCAACCTTGAGGATGACGACAAAGATAGATTGGGAATCCGTGTTGAAGCTTGACCGCCGGAGATCCACCCAAATGGGGTTTGATGGTAACGCATCTAGGATGGGTGATCACACCACCACAAATATGTGACTGCATCTTCAGGAAATCGGTTTTTCGATTGAGGGTGAAAAGGGTGGTGAAAGTAGGAGAAACTCTTCTACGGGCACAACCCTAAATGAAAAACATTTGAGCACACTCACATCAAATAAAAAAATTAAATGTGAATAAAACTAAATGATGTTGATTGATGTGATTATATTATTTTTGTTTTAATTTTTTCATTTGATGTGAGTGTGTCCAAATGTTATCGTTTGGGGTTGTGACAATTTAAGAATTTCCCGTGAAAGTAGTAGTTCATCATTCATATATACCGTGAAACTAATCAATGTTCTGATGCAATTAGTGCTCGATGGCTTTTGTAAGTGTTTAACTACGAATCTTGTGCGTCTCAATTTAATCGGTTGTTGGATTACTAATGTATTGGGGATTACCCCTTATTTAATTTCTATGCTTTTTTCCCTTCGGGCTTAGGCCCTCTTTTTATTCTTAAAAAATAATTTATTTAGAGTTTGGCCTCTAATTTATTAGTATTTTTACGGGCTTAGTTACTGAAATATTTCACAGTAAAAAAAAGTTATAGTACTGAAATATTTAATAGGTTTACCGGCCAATTTAACAATTAATTTTTCTCCTTAACAAACAATTAATTTTTTAAATAAGTATCTAAATTAGCTATTAAATTATAGTTCATGCTAACAATGTCCTAAGAATATTTGTTAAGGATTTAAAAATGTAACGATTGCTAACTTTTATGTAGAAAAAGTTGTTTTTTAATATTTTGAATATACAATTTGCAAGATAAAGTTTATGCTTTAAACTTCTTAACAAGTGTTCTAAGGACATTTGTTAGCATTTCCCTTAAATTATTTTTGTCACCGAGATAGAGATCTATTTTAGAATGTCGTAAAAACAATAGCCGTTAATGTGAGTGACCAATTTTTTCGTCATTTTTTTATCTCTTAATTATTTTTTTATCTCTTAATAATTATTAATCGGTAAGAAAGGGGATGTTGCTTTAAAACTTGATATTAGTAAAGCTTATGACAGGATTGATTGGAGTTACCGTTGAGGGGTTATGACAAAGATAGGGTTTTCTGATCAATGAGTTAAATGGATTATGATGTGTATTGAAGCGGTGGAATACTCTATGCTTGTTAATGGTAAAGTCACAAGTCAAATCATCCCAGTAAGAGGTTTGAGACAAGGAGATTCACTATCCCCATATTTGTTTATTATTTATGTTGAAGGTCTTTCTGCGCTTATTCGAAAAGCTGAAGTGAGAGATCAAATCAATGGTATCAAAATTTGTAATAAGGCTCCAATTATATCTCACCTCTTATTTGCTGATGATTGTTTCCTCTTTTTTAGAGTCAATGTGGACCAAGCAAGTAAAATTCGAGCCATTTGATCTACCTATGAGAGAGCTTGTGGTTAGGCAATGAACCTCCGAAAATCAAAGATTTTTTGTAGTAGAAATGTTCTAACTACAGATCATAGTAATATTGAAAGTATTTTGGGCGTACATGTTGTTCTAGGTATTGAAAAATATTTGGGGCTCCCTTATATGATAGGCAGGAGCAAAAAATCCACTTTCAGCTTTATTAAAGATATAATTTGGAAGAAGATAAATTCATGGAGTAGTAAAAGTATTTCAAAAGCCAATCTTGAAGTTCTCATCAAATTTGTGCTTCAATCTATCCATGCCTACATAATGAGTTTTTTCACTCTCCATGTATCGCTTTGTGATGAAATTGAAAGAATGATGAATTCCTTTTGGTGGGGTCATTCGGGAGGTCAAAGTAGTGGTATTAATTGGATTTCTTGGGATAAACTGTCTATGCACAAGAATGATGGAGGTATGAGTTTCAAAAATCTACCTACCTTTAAACTAGCTATGTTAGGAAATCAGGGCTGGAGACTTATGAAAAAATCTGATTCGCTGGTAGCCCGACTTTACAAGGCAAGATATTATCCCAGGTGCAATTTCTTTGAGCCTATTTTAGGACATAAGCCTAGCTTTGCATGGCGAAGCATATGTAATTCTAAATTTATTCTCAAAGCTGGAAGCAGATGGAGGATAGGCGATGGTGATGATATCTCGGTTTGGTATAACAAGTGGATTACAAATGATATTACACTTATTTCACATGCTGATGGAGATTTTCCTCTAGCTGATCTAAGAGTCTCAGATTGCATGCTACATGACCGTAAGGAATGGAATCTACCTTTCCTACAGTCAATTTTTTATTACCAGGTAGTTGAACATATAGTGAACACGCGGCTTGTCATACCCCAATTTTTGACCTAAGATACCACTGACACACATCATTTGACCCTGATCGATCTTTGACGTTTCAGTGAAAAATTCGTCAGAGAGGTATTTTAAAATACCTCATGTTTGGTTCCGAGTCAGGCTCTCTTCTCTCTTTCTTTTTAATCTTCATTTCCATCTTTTAAAAAAAATTATAATTAATTAATTAACTTTAACTTTAATTTTTTTAATGTAGTCATTATTTGTTTTATTAATTACTTCCTTTTA
>Ga0228710_1003809_pt1 | contig 23925 bp, 11 predicted proteins | sample MedpolnodulmetaG_FD_177995 | JGI IMG/M metagenome (GOLD analysis project Ga0228710, IMG submission 177995) | Root nodule microbial communities from Medicago polymorpha collected in Santa Monica, California, United States - pink nodules | ecosystem: Host-associated > Plants > Roots > Nodule...
AAACTGAACTAGAAACTAGGAAACATATTTAAAATATTCAAAACAGAAGTAAAATAAACTCTGCAGACGTGGCAGCAGTTCTAAACACAATAGCTAACAGTTTCATATTAGGTAGATCAAATTTGCAAGTCAAGGGATACAAGAAGTTGAAATTCCAAAGATCCGAAGCAAATCAGAATGAACTTCATAATGGAAAATTCAGAAAACACAAAAAGAAATTATGACAAAAACATAACCAAATGGACACAAGAAGATCATAAACAAAGATTAGATGTTGAGAAGCAAAGCACAACAACTAGTTTCAAGACTTTCTTGTAAACACGGCAAAGCAGAAAAGGACAAAATAACAACTAGTTTCTAACGACTAGTTCCTTGCTTGCACATCAAGATTGAAGCTCCATTAAGGGAATCATCATTCAAATGATAACACATCTCACCACAACACAAACTATAGACAAAATCTTTTCTGATTTCGAAGTCACTTGATCAAAAAAATATAAGAAGCAGAAAAGTACAAATTGCTTGAAAGTGATCATATTCATCTCTCTCAACTTGAGATTCAATTCTCAAACATTAGATAGAAATCACAAATACACTCAAGTCTCCAATGTATCTTTGGCATATCTTTTATAGTGTTTTTGAAAAGTTTAGGTTCACCTAAGTGTTCAGACTGTACTTAGAGAGAAAGAGATAAAGGTCATTATGAGATCAAATTGATTGTTGTTAAAGAAGATCGACAAAATAAAAATTGTGTAATCGGTTGTAAAACTTTACTAATCTTCTTTAGGGTATAAAAATGGATTTTGTGGTAGCTAAAGTCTTAAGAAGTTGTCCAAAATTTGTAAGGCTGGGTAGACAAAAAAAGAAGAGAAAGTGTGTAGAATCTAGGAGGGTATCTCAAACACCATTTTGAAAAATCTCCTAGTTTGCAGGGACTGAACTTGCCCAGTTAGGGTAAACTGGATAACTTCGTTGTTTGTGATGAGTCAATAATGAGTCATTAATTAATGTCTTTTATTTAATATTTAAGTTTATTTTATTTAGATTTAATATGTTTTTATTTCCTTCCAGAACTATTTTACTTTAATTGCAAGTTATTTTATTCTAGGAACAAATATTTGAAAGATGGAGTCTTGGAGCAAAAGAAAGGAGAATTGGAGCTTATTCATGCCAAAAATATGAAGATCTCATGCAAAAATATATTGTGCAAGGATTCATGCCAAAAATATGAAGATCTAATACAAAAATATCTTGTGCAAAGAATTTGAAGATCTTGTGCAAAAATATAACAAGTGGCGCACCCCTTTTATCCTTTTGCTGCTTTTGCTTCTTCGACAAAGCTGTCTATTTTAGTATTTTTGACCTAGAGCCTCTGGTTTCTTGTGCAACAGTTTAGTGATTTAATTCTTGGGGCTCAAGTCAATGTTAGACTATAAATAGAACAACCATCTAGTTTATAAAACCATTTTTTATTCTTACAATAAGAGTTCACCTTTATTTTATTGTCATTTACTTTTATCTTCTTCTTCTTCTCTTATATGTCTACAATGAACGTTAGTGAGTAGACTCTTCTTGTCTTGGGATTGTTGGATAAGTCTAATGACATAATCCTAATCAAACCAAGCCATAAACCCTAATTTTGTGTGACATAGTTTATATCTGGGCCAAAGAGTACATTGAGCACCGGAGTGCTTTTGCTCCTGATTTCATAGAGATGGAGGAAAATGAGGAGTATGTGGAGCGAGAAGATGAATTTGATCTGTATCCTGACACTGATAATGTATGTGAACGTTATATGGTCATAGGTCATATTATTTTTTTCTTTTCCATTTTATGGTCTCAACCAAGTTCATATCCTTGCAGGTAAAAGGATCTGATGTCAATGAAGATGAGGACGTTGACATTATAACAGTCGAGAAGGATCCTGCTTTCAGCGACTCTGATATGTCCGAGGAAGAGCTATGTTATCTACCAGTATCTCCCATTCACAATGTTCCTGAACAGGAAGACAGGTTGTCAGATAGTTCTTCAAAGATTGGGGACAGCAATAACTCTGGATCACCATTTTCGGAAGAAGTGGTAGCAAATGGACAAATGATGAGTCATGCCTCAAGTCCAGTTGAAGGTAATGTCACGCCATGTAAAATATGCTTGTAACAGAGTATTTTCATTCCTAAGATTCACAATTTTTAAACTGTACTATTGAATAAGTTTGTGAGGCCTTCGTATGAGTGTAGGTTTCTTCCCTATGTTGCTCCCAGAATTTCCATCTTTCATATACATTGATTCTGTTATTTATAAATTATTGCTATGTAGTATTTGCATTTTTTGAAATTTTGCCTTGAATATTATTTACAGATGGTGCTGTGGCAACACGAATTAAAAGAAATCGGAAACCATCAGAGAAGGTGTTGGCCTCAAAATCTGACAAATCATCAAGAACCAGAAGTAAATCTTTGGTTGATGAGAGTGATGACAGTGATTTTTATTATGATGAGCTTTCTGATGAATAACAGCATATTGTAAATTCAATGTTGTCAAACTTGCGTATTAAAACGTAAAGTCCGTTTCTAGTTGAGAATTTCATGTTAAATCGGCGATAAAGTCGATTTTGAGTGAAATTGGAATTCATAGATTTTGAGAGATTTAACTTGTGGTAAAATCGAGTTAATTTAGTTCGATTTAACCCGATTTTGAAGAAGTTAACTTTATTTTTTGGGGTTTGTTTTAACTTTTAATAACTTTAGAAAATTATTAAACTCCTATTATTTGAATAGTTTTTTTTGTGTGGATGTTTTTATGATTTGTTGAGATAATTTATGTTGTTTCATATAAGTTTATGAACATGTCACTTATTATGGAGATTTGGTATCTTTTTGTTCTATAATTAAGTTGAAAGTTTGAATTATTGATACATTTATAGTATTGTGTGTGTGAGAGGTAATAGGTATGAAATTTTTCCGTCAAAAAAAAAGGTAATAGGTATGAAATTTTAATATATGAGGTAAATTTGAAGAGTCGAATTTATGAGTCGATCTCACTTGAGCAAAATGAGCTGGCATAAAATCTCGAGTAAATCTTCAGTAAATTGTTTTACTGAAAATACATTTTACTAATTTCTTCTCTATCTTTTTTACTTTTGTTAATTCTTGCCATTGCATTATGTTACCCTTCCCTGCCACGTTTTTTAAAGTTAGAATTGCTATCACTAACAAAAAAAGTTAGAATTGCTTAGTGAATCATCATCATATTGGTTCCAACAGGAAGAGATCACATATGTAGCATTGACACTTCTAATCATAGGCATGTTCGGTGTTCGACATATGTGTGTATCGAACATCGACATTTGAGAAATATCTCTCCTTAAGATGTAGGTCAATTTTTGTACGAACTAGGTGAACAGATATGCACTCTTCTCCTTTATCATGTTTCATTGCTTGTTTAATCACTTTGATTTTGGTTCTCGTTAATATTGCTTTACACATCAAAATATTAGTGAGTTTTGTCTGAATTCACAACAAAACCAAACTAGTAACACGTTGACATACATGTAAGTTTGATGATTAGTTGAACTTAGATAAATATATTGGTACTTTCATAATATTTTTTCTTTTAAGGATTCATAACTTATGTTATGTTGTTTTTTTTGAAAGAATAACTTATGTTGTTAGTTTACACTTTTTATTGTTATGTTTATAATTTAAAATGAAAGCATAGAAAAAATAGTAATGAATAGAAGCATATTTTAGTGTTACTTTTTTTTTTGTTGTTGTTGCAAAGTATAATACTTTTAATGAAAATAAATTTAAAATAATTATATAAAAGATACATTAAATTAATAAATTCTAAGTATTTTTAATATTTTGTAAAAAAAGTATTATATAAAAGATACATTAATTAATGAATTAAGATTGTCCTTGTATGTCATTTTTACATTTATCAGCGAGTTGAACTGTTAATTTTACCAAACATTTTAATTAGTTTATTAGCACTAAGTCATCAGCTATCCACTATAAGATATCAGTCATCAACAATCAACTAGCTTATTAATTATCCATTATTTTTACCAAACAGGCTCAAGTCATTTTTACCAAACAAAGCCTTAAGTCATTTGGGTTGGTTAAAAAATAATTATTTTTTTTGCTAAACTGCGCTTTTCGCCCCTTAAGTTTCAAAATGTCTCTGTCAAAAAAAAAAAAGTTTCAAAATGTTGCGATTTTGACCCCCTATTAAAAAAATAAAAATTTTACCCCTTAATTTTATACAACTTTGCAAGGCTAATGAGAAGATGCCACATGTCCCAAAACAGGGGGACAAAATTGCAACTTTGTAAAAATAAATGGTCAAAAAAGCTTATTTCCCTAAAGATAGAGAGTTAAAAAAACATATTTTCATAAATTTATAGGGTCAAAAGAGCATATTTTCCTAAAAATAGAGAGCAAAATTTTCATTTTGCTTAATAAGGGGTCAAAATCGAAACTTGACCTAAATTACATTTTATTTCATGAAAATTTTAACACTTGGCCTAAATTTCATTATCTTGAAACGCTCAAAGATTAACGCACAAAAAATTATAAAAAATAACAAATATTTTTTTTAAACTGTATTATCAAAAATAAAAAATAAAAACATTTTTTTTCCCAAACAGATAGGATTCGTGAATTCGGGGTTTAAATAAAACCATACAACCTCACATCCCAACCAAAACCCTCGGCTTAATTTAGGGGTTAGAAACCCTCTCATAATCATAAAAAAAAAACCCTTATAAATTGACAAAATTATTTCCCAAAATTTTCACTCCCGCGCTTGTGTTCGATTGAAATTGCCCGCCGTACGGGACTCTTCATCGGCTCTCAACAGGAGGTAAGGTAATCCTCTCTATCTTTTGAAGATAACTAATTTCACTGTAATGGATGCAAATGTGAATATTATTAGTGAATTATACGACACTGACACATCGACACCGGTAATAATCGAAGAAAATTACATAATTGAATGTAATCATATGTGTCTGTGTCGAACACCGAGCACACCTTTGATTAGAAGTGTGAGTGCTACAAATGTGAATTAATAACAAGAGAAAGCGATTGTGAAGAACTACAGATAACTAATATTTTCTGCAATTGACAACATTGGTAGCTATGTTGTCTAGCATGCTGTAGCGGAATTGCGTAGCAGTGGTAGAGCTCAGCACGACGCTATTGCGGCTCCAAACTGCTATTGCGTCCGTTATTAGGGTTTCTGGGCGAAATTCCCTAAATCTCTTTTTTTAAGGGTTGTCAGTTAGAACCCTTTTAAGGACAGTGTTGTGTTTTTCATTTTCTTGTGTTTTTGATGAGCTATGTTGTCAAGTGCGCTGTAGTGGAATGGTATTTTATTAGGTTTCTGTAGGGGACACTATTTGGGATTAAGATTAACAACATAGATATAATTCATAGCTTTTATTTGAATGTTATTTCGATGGATTCAATTATTTGATGAGCTTTGCTGACTTTGATGTATTGATTTGTTTGTCACTTTTCCTCAAATTTTGTCCTCAAATCGAATCTCAGGCAACATGTCCGAGAATCCCGTACAGGCCTTATTTCATAACTTTGAGCAAGTCACAAATTTTGTTCAAGATCATGTATCTAATTTTATAGGCCATATACAGTCATCAGGACCCTCTGGTAGAGGTTCTATCAATGCCTCCATCGAAGTGCCATTTTTGAAAACCACATCTTCTGTTCAACCTCGTGATCCCGTTCTCAAGGTATCCATCATCAATGCCTTGCAATCTTAATTTTTCAAAACTTTTATCATGAATCTTGTCCTAGTGAGTGTGGTTTTGTCGTTGGTTCTTTGGGCTTCTGAACTATAATCTGCAGTTATTATTATCACCAGTATCCCATGTATCGAATATTATTTTTTAAAACAAATATGTTATTTTGCTAAGGTTCTACTATTGCAGCACTTCCCTGATTCCTAAATGCTTTGTTTTGCTAGTTATTAGTTAATAGTTAATTTTCATTTTTATTGGAAGGGTTGGAGGTGAAGCAGAGCTTTATAGTTATTTATTTTCATTTTTTGGAAGTGATATAGGCCGTTTTAATCCATTTCCTCAGTACTTATGCTGTTATCTATCACCAACTCGAAGTGATATAGGCAGTTTTAATCCAGTTCCTCAGAACTTATGCTGTTATCTATCACCAACTCGGTTTCTTACTATGAAATCAAACTATACTTTACTCTTTTAATTTTTGCTTACTGTTTATTGAAATCTAAATGTTTCATGATTTCAATTGTCAAGAATTAAGTTTTATGTAGTGAAGGGTATCTTGACTGTTGTTAAAATCCTGAAATCCTATGGTTTTGCGAGTCTGCTCTGCCTAACCGGTTTGAATCCTGAGTAGAATCCTAAACTATGCAAAATCTGTTCGAAATCGTTTATGTTTAAGCAATTTTGCTCTTCCTTATAATTGGCGCGTTCGTTATGTGATGTAGGTTTGTAGATTTTGAGTATTTTGTGGACTTTGGTTGCTTTATATTTAAGATTTGAGACTTTGAGTCGTTTATGTTTAAGCTTTTTTACTAGTTTGCTTTATGTTTAAGATTTGAGACTGAGTTGTTTATGTTTATGATTTGAGACTTGGTTGTTTTATTTGTAAGATTTCAAACTTTAGGTAGTTTATGCACTTTCTAGGTGATATTTAACATTATTTGAGTAGAAGAATCCTTCGATTTTGGTTGCGATCTTGCTATCCCCTTTCGATTCTACAAAATCAATGGAGTAAAATCCTTCGATTTTGGTTGCGATTCTAGGTTTTACAATCTTGCTTTCCTCTTTCGATCTGAAGCAAAATTTTGATTTTGACTGTTACAGTGGAGGAAAGAATAGTAGCACATATCCTATAATTACCAAATTGTATAAATGTTCCAATATTTTTATCCATTTTACTATGTTTATTATTGTAATATATGTAAACATAGTGATTATTTGTACTCGTTTAGGGAATTTTTATTGAGTCAAATTATTTATGGCTTAAATGCAGTTTTGGCCCCCCAACTTTCATAAATGTGCGATTTTGCCCCCCCTCCCCCCCAGTTTTTAGTCCCTAAAGTTTACCTTCTTCCTAATTTTGAAGCCCCCTAATCATATGTGGTTGAATTTACTTGAAGTCTATGATAGTAGCATACACCCATCACACCTAATCATCTCTTTCCCTTTCATATCTTCCCATCTCGTTCTTTGTCTGACCCAATGGAGTAACATTTAGCCGGAGATGATACAACATTGGTATCAGTATTGGCATTATGCAATGGAGTAAAGAAGCATGCCATGCTTGTAAAGTAGCAAGTGTTGCCTGAAATGTGATATGTGGTTCTGGAAACTGAAATTGACCATGGAATTGGGTTTGAACATGTGATCTAGAGACAAAATGCATCTATTGTTGACTCGTGAGGTTTGGGTGTTGTTGCCGAGACTGTTCTGATGTTCCAAAACGACTCAAACAAGGACGGTGATGTAGATGAACCAAAATTCTTTGCTTGATGATTGTTAATTCTTATTGCTGCTGCTATAATCTAAACCAGAATCATTATCACAATAATTCACATTTCACACTCAAACATACTGATAATGAACTTAAAGTAAAGTTTAGTATAAAATTAAATAAAATTAAGAACAAAATTTGTCACATGATGATTAAAATGATACATTGGGAGAACAACAGGTATATCATTAGTTGGGTTGTTTGGTTGGTTCCAGAAAGAACGAGAAGGAGATGGGAAGGGAATATATGAAAGGGAATGAGATTATTAGGTGCGAAACATGTATGCTACTACCATAGACTTCAAGTAAATCCAACCACATGTGAGTAGGGGTCTTTAAAATCAGAAAAGGGGTAAACTTGAGGGACTAAAATTGCACAAAAAAATTAGAGGGGCGGTTAAAACTGCATTATTTATCAACCAAGGACACAGATGTGCAGTATATATTTATGCATATGAACTTGTTTTGTTAGTTTATTTTTGATCATTCTGTTTTTGTAGGCCAAGTCCTCTACACCTGTGACTAAAGAAGACTTGGGAAGGTCTACATGGACTTTTCTTCACACTCTTGCTGCTCAGGTTTTGTGACTTTTGTCATTGCAATTGTTCTGATACTATTGATTCTTCCATTCTGTTCAATCACATTGTTTTGCCATTACTTTATCTGGGAAGTGAGAAGTGGACAAATATATTAGTGAGTAGTGGTCATTTTCTCGCGTTCCTGTTAACTGCTTTAGATAGGATTTGGATGTTCTTTCAACAAATTTAACTTTGTATTCTGTTAAACTTTTACGTGGTTAATCGCTAGGCAATGATTTTGGTGTAACTATTGATAACATAATCCCCCATTAGTAATATTTTATGAGGAGCCATTTCTCATTATCATGGTGTACTACCATTAGTTTACTAAAGTTTCAATATCTTTGAACTTTTTGTTTTTCTTAATTTTCACAACCAAATTAATGGATTAGTAGTTCTTTTTTGTTGATGACTTTCAAGTTTCAACTTCCCAACTGTTTACATGCTGTTACTTGCTTTCATCTACAAAGTTGATTCATTGTGTTTTACGTTACACATAATAAATAGGGCTTTGGTTAGCATTCTCCTAATAAATATTAGAGTTAATAGTGCATTTGGTCCCTAAAATATGTGTCTGACTCTGATCACGTTTTAGTACATGCAAAATTAGTTTTTAGATTTTGTCCTAACAATTATATATTCCTTCACTTTTAGTCCTTGGTAGTATTGTTCCATTTAAAAAATGATGACGCAGCAAATATAGTTAATGATGTGGCATTTTTTTCATGTATTTAACATTTTTTGAAAAAATATTTAAATAAAAAAATTATGTATATAAACCTGAATATTATTATTTTTCTGTTTTCTACACGTGGTCAACAAGTTTGATTCTAAACAAAAAATGAAAAATTTTAGTTTTTTAGATACACAGTTCTGAAACCTAGTTTTTATTTCATTTTTCAGTATCCAGATAATCCTACAAGACAACAGAAGAAGGATGTAAAAGAACTGGTATTTTCTTTCCCGCCTGTTTCCCTTGTTATAAATAATAGAATTTCAAATAGTCAGAAGTTAGACCACATCGAGGGTCTTATTTGAGTATTTTAATTGATAGGAGAAACCCTTTCAGTTAAATTTATGCTGTGATATTGTCTTATGGAACTATAATGCCTGATTTATGATTGATCATGTTGACAAGATAGAAAATTATAGGCAAAATTACACAATTCGTCCCTCAACTTAAGGTAACACTTTCGTCCTTTATCTTTATTTTGTTTCAATTTAGTCCTTTACGTTATAAAATGTCAATATCTTATTATTTTTAATAAGATTTTTTCAATGAAATCTGAGTTTTTAGGTTTGTATGATGAAGTTTCGGATTTGTTTATGAGTTTGATGAGTTTTTGATGATTTTTTTAGAGATTTTGAATTTTATTTTATAAAAAAGGATAATTATGTCAACATTTTATAACATAAAGGACTAAATCGGGACATAAAAAAGATAAAGGATGAAAGTGTTACCTGAAGTTAAGTTATGGGACGAATTGCATTATTTTCCCCAAATTATACTTACAATAAGTATAAAAGAAATGTTCAAGTTTTTTTCCACCTTGTTTTACCTTTCATCAAATCAAACTTCTGGGCTCATTTGGGCTTAAATGTAGTTTTGGGCTTTATATATATTGAGTGAGTGCTTACAGCAACTAAATCTTGCTGGCCTGTTTCCAAAATCAATAAATAAATAACATTTGCCGGCCTTATTTTGTATCACCATGGTTGGCCTTATTTTTATTATCATGGTTGCTTTTCTTTGGTATCACCATGGTTTATTATGTTACCGGTTTATTAATACCTTACTTGAACATTATTTTACCGGTTTAATACATTATGTTTTCTGGTTTATTCACTTTCTGTTTCCACAACTTTCCGGTTTAAAAACAAGTATCTGGTTTATAAATCAGGTTTTCTGGTTTAGACACAAGTTTCTGTATATCAGAATGGAGTGTGAAGCAGGATCAGGACATATATAATATGTTTTCAGAACATGTTTCTGTTATATGTACCATATGTTTTATGGTTTATACACAAGTTTCTGTTTGAATACAATTAGAAAAACAACATCATTCAGGAATCAGTACACCATTACATGATATAATTCTGGACACCTCTAGAAAGATTACAACAACAGCACCCTAAACATGAACATTGTATTTCAGTTACAACTAATGGAAACACAAGTAAAATTACTAACACACTAGATAAAAAAGAATAGAACCATTAATTTAATCTTGATTTTAAACCCATCTTCACATATCTTTGAGCCAGTTTCTTTCTTCTATATCATTCTTTATTAGTGAATATATGATATAACCTCTTTTGCACAATCGCTAATCTCATCATCAAGCCAGTAAAAAAATTGCATTCTTTTTCTTCCTGAAGTCATATCCCCAAAATACCAGGAATGAAAAAAGAATAATACCCAGGAAACCAAAGATTAATCCATACCCGAAAAAGACGACACCCATAAAACCTACATTTAGGTTTTTTCGTTCGTCCTTGCTGTGCTGTCTTCAATGGCGACTCGATTCCACACCAGCAGCACATCTTTCTTCACAAGTTTGACTCATTAGTTGTCACTGGATACTGTGATTCACTCATCTGGGCTACGGGTATGGACGGGCACGACAAATGTCTTACACTAGAGTAGTTTGACTGCGAGAGCAAGGAGGGGATGATGCAGAGATGACATTCAGGATTCATCTAATTCTACTACATATTACAGAAACTAGAGAACACTATTTTTTAACAAATTAATAATATTTTTAAATTTCAAAAACAAGTAAATATTTTGAAGTAATTTAAGAAACAGTAAAAGATGACATGGACTCCACATATACTTTAGAGCCATGTCCACGTCGCTTAAGCTAATGCGACAGTATAAAGTTGTGGGCCAAATTCACAGGTTGGCAAAATGCATGAGATTTTAAAAATAATGGGGCCAACATGGGGTGGGGTCAAATTACATATTTACTATAGGGGACCAAAACTGCATTTAAGCCTACACAATAATATAACTGGTTCAAAATATACATAACATAAGAGTTATGTTCTAAACTTCTGATGTGGATGTTTATAACAATGGATGACATTAAAGAATACGATAAACTGTTGAATTTTCCCTCCATATGGTAAATATTATACGTTGTGTGTTATCCTTCTAGAATATAAAATACTTGTTGTAACAGTATTTGAATTTTGAACCACAGGTACAGATTTTGTCTCGAATGTACCCTTGCAAGGAATGTGCAGATCACTTTAAAGAAGTTCTTAGGTATATTAATTTTTCACCATTTGATTGATCTGAATTGTTTGTGATGGTTTTGATCCCTTTCTTTTTTATCCATTCAAATTTTCTTTTTTAGACTGTTAGACTATCACTTTTTTTTTTCTTTCACAAATTTCATTTTAGTATGATTGGACAAATAAATGAATGATATCCTTGAGGCAGTGGTTGGAGTAGATTTAATCCCTAGCTTCATTGATTAAGGCTTTACCCCGCAATATGACGTATATTCCCAATTATAAATTGAACATGACAATTTCCTTATTTTTGGTCATGGGTTTGGTATATGTCCCCCATGTTTTGTATTTTTCTATTTTTAATGTTAAGTGTTGGTATACTACACATAATTGATAGGGTCTAAGATGCCAACATAGTTAAAATTTCTTTCTATGGTGATGTCTTTTCATACTGTTTCTTTTACTAAAAAACAGCAATCATTGAAGTTGCTTCTCTTTGACTGGAATATCACAGATTTAGGTTGTGAAATCAGTCTCTTGCTAATGCAAGACAGGGTTGCCTACAATAGACCCACAATGGATCCGACCCTTCCCTGGACATTGTCATGACTGGAGTTTTATAGCATTCCTTATGATTAATTGCATAACTTTGTAAACTAATGATGGATGTTATTGAATCCTCCAGATGTTTGAGTAATTTACAACAGTTACTCGTGGGTTTTCACATGTTTGATTTATCTTTTAGATAGCAGATCGATAATGAATTTAGATTTCTTGTTCGTGCTTCAACAGAATAAAATGTAACATTGCCTATAAAATTGATCTTATTTCCTCGTGACTTTCCTATAGTTTCCGGAAACTACAGTTCAGTCTGACATTTTTGTTGTCGAACAAGATCGATCCATTTGGAATAATACAATTCTAGGATAGATTGATGAAAGCACTTTGAATTACCATCTGCAAATCCATGCCTTATTTACTATCGCTACAAAATAGACCAATATCTCTGTTCATCAGAACTAGGAGGTTGTGACCATAATTGTTTCTTTGCACTTAAATATAGTAGCTTTTATGTATCTTTGATATAGTATCATGTTTAAGACAAAGACACACATGCTGCGGTTTTCACATATTGCACTACTATATTCGAATAACAACTAAACCTAGTTTCTAATATACACAATCTCTTACTTGAGTGCTCCTTGACATGTTTGGCAGATCAAATCCTGTACAGGCTGGGTCACATGCTGAATTTTCTCAGTGGTTATGTCATGTGCATAATGTTGTCAACAGAAGGTAAGTTCTGTTCCTTTTTCTTTCAATCATGTTAATGCTGACTAGTATTGTTGTTATCATATGACTTATACCCCAAAACTTTTCTGTATCCTCGGATTTTGTCGGCCACGTTTATATCGTAATGGGCACGTCCTGTTAAAACTTGTGATATGATTTTCTAGCATGTAGACAAATATATTTCTCAAAATGTGAAATCTCTTGCAAATGTTCCAATTTTTATTCCATGAAAAGTTTCGTCTGACAACAGACAACAATCTGTTACTGGTTGAGACGTCCTTGTTATGTTTATGCCTAAGAAAAATGCCCCTGCCCCTTTTATTATTATATATTTTAAAAATTTATAAGTTTGCTCAAACTTTTGTTTTCCATTTTCTATTGCACTTTATAATAGAGACTAAATTATATAAAAACATGCAGGGGTTTCCACTCTCCACCTAATCCACTTTCAAAATGGGTCTCCACTCTTTACCTAACAAATGTGATATGGATTGGATTTATTTTTTAAAATTGTTTGGTTAGGATTGTGTTTAAAGTGAAGTGATTTGCGTTTTGATGATTTCACTCTGAAAGTGAGTTTGATATAAAATTTGCTTTTAATTTTTCATTAAATATCAAAAGATGGTAGAAGGAAAAGTCAAATATAATACAATTCATCGTAAAAACAAACATACTCTCAAAGCTTTTGACAACTTATTCTTCCCTCTGACAAAGTGGTCTGGATCAATCTGGACTCTGATCCTTGCCATTTCATTGTTGTAAATGAGTACTTAACGCATAGAGAAATGCTCTTTGGGCCCCTTAGTTTTGCTCAAAAGCCCCTCGATTTATCGGATCATATCTCTTCATTGCACAAAACCTATTTGATCGTGACTTCTGATCGGCTTTTTTATCTATCGGATCATAACTCCGGGTTAGCTTATTTCAGGGATGAGCAATCCAAGGGGCGCATAGAGCAACCATCTACCACATATTGTAAAATGGGCTTTGTGTGTTACCCGTGCAATCACGCATTAAACCCAGAGAAAATTGCTTTTCTGACATACAAAAGTTCACGATGACACAAGTAAATTACCTAAAAGCCCCCAACGGCAGTTAACTGCCGCTCAAGTAACCAGCAACAATTATAAGTGTCCAGCGGCAGTTAACAGCCGCTGACTCCCAGCGGTAGTTACACTGCCGTTCAAGTTCGTGACAGTACAAAAAAAAACCAGCAAAACCAATCAAATGTAAACTCATTTAAACTTGCAATACCTATTCTTTGATGCATATTGTGTGTAGAAACGTCCTAGCAATCGATCAACAATGATTTGGAACCAAGATTTTGATAATATTTTTCAAATGGGGATTTTGAGTTTAGGTAATGGTGAGGTAAGGTGATTAGTGAATGGGAGGCAGGGGTTTTCTGGTTTTGGGGGGGAAAAGGCTGGCTCCAGCGGCAGTTAACTTAACTGCCGTTGGTTTTGCCAACGGTAGTTAACTACCACTGGGGGCTTTTAGGTCATTTACATGTGTCAATATGAAGTTTCTTAAGTCAGAAAAGCAATTTTCAAACCCAAATGGCTCTTACACGATGGTGCAGTATTAATTATCAAGTATATAAAACTTATTGAGCCTCTACTTAACAACTGCTTTTAGGGACTTAACTAACATCCTTACCTTAAGCTTTTAGGGGTTGTTGACTATGAAGCAGAAGCACAGACACAAACAACAGACACGATATTGACATGTCTACATCACATAATACTAATAGTTTGAAAGAAAAAAAAAAATTGAATGTAACCACATATTTCGGTGTCTGTAAGTGTCGGACAACGACACATGTTAGACGCCGAACACATCATTAATCTGAAGTATCAGTCCTACATAAGTTGTTGTTTTTCGTGGTTCATACTCGAGTCGCTGGTACTTACGGATTTTGCTTACAAACTAGTGTATTAATTTTTCTTTGACATTTGCATTTGTTTGACAGCATCGGCAAACCAATATTCCCATGTGAACGAGTTGATGCAAGGTGGGGAAAACTGGAGTGTGAGCAGAAAGCATGTGAAATTATTGGAAGTACATCAATTTTTGGGAAGATATGGTAGATATTTATTTTTACAAAATAATAGTTATTTTTTGTAAGGGAAATAATAGGTATTTATACCATACAAGCTATTTATTGAATTCAAACTGTTGAAGAAATCTTTAAGATTGTTATCTAGTGATTTTTTTTTTCGATAAATGTTATTTAGTGACTTTGTACTAGATTATGTAAGTAAATTCTGTGTAATATTTTGTTTACCTAATTTATTGAAAGATAAATTTTTAAACCAGGATAATATTGGTTTTATTGGAAGTCAAGATCAGAGTTATTGGCCCTGTTTATTCAAAATAGTTTGCTGTTTGTTATCTGGGATTGAAAAACTAAAAAATGACCTATTTTGCTACTTTTTTTTTCTTCAAGAAGCTAAATTAGTCCATCCAAAATGGCCTTAGAGGCAATCGAACCCGAAACTTTGAGTAGAAAGTAATAGGATTGTTTTAATTGTTTTGTATAAGAGAAAGTGGACGGAAAGAATGATAAAAATATTCTATTTTATTGCTTGATTTGACATAAAATGAAAGGAAATATATTTATATTTATGAATGACAAAAATTACTTTCTATTAACAAAAACCTTATATTAAAAAAACGAGTTCAAATTCAGCACAAGATTGGTCTAAAATGAAATCCAAGCGAAGTTTTGGAATACGGCAAAATAGAACGTAAAAAAACAAAACCGATAATGGCGTTACAAAGTAGAATTTTCGAAACAAATGGACAAATCATTCCAGCAAGAATGAAAATCAAAAAAACGAGTTTGTAAACCTTAAGCCACCACAATGAATGAAACTTTACCCTAGTCAACTGTTCGATCAAAGAATCCTTATTTTAAATATCCTCAGGTTGCGCTCCTTAGTCCTTCCAAACAATCTAGTTAGTTGCTAGGCAAATTAGTTTTAAAAAAGTAATATATTAATTTTAACTTTTATTATTATAATTCTTTTTATATTTTCTTTGAGGAAAATTCTTTTTATATTTTTAATACACAATATATGTATAAGTTTTTTCGAGTAGTCAATATGTGTACAAGTGTTATTGAGAGGATGTGTATAAGTTAATAAAATAGATTTTTGTCATTTAATATAAAAAAATAGAAATAAAACAACGTGAACTAATAAAAAAAAATAACAAACAAAAATCGCAATATTGACAGCAAGTACACAGAAAGGTTGTTCCTCAAAAAAAAAAAGTACAACAAAATTGAACCATTGTTTGCATGTGGAGCCAAAAAAAATTGGCATGAAATAATTGCAAAACATAGTGGCTTTTTAGTCATTTTAGAAGAAAAATGTTGGTCTGTCTTTTCTTTCCGTCCATATATTTGCGAGGAAAGTTTTTGTGAGTACTACTTTTTCACGCATACTGTTTTTTTTTTTCTTCGTAAAATAATCTTTTTTCGAATTATATAATCCGAACTTTTATAGAGGGATTTTTGAATTATAAAATCCAAAACATGTTGAAACCTTTTTTTTTTTGACAAAATGTTGAAACCTAGAAACGGTGTTGTAGTTGATATTAAAGTCCATTATACGATCCCTAGAAAAATTGCAAAATAATTTCAGTGATCGTATGAATGGTTAGTAGTGACCATAATATCATGAATCACTCATAAATAAAATTACGAATAAATGAGAAATGAAGAATGAATGAAAATGTGGAAGGATGCAAGACTATTTAAATTGTCTAAACCGACAAAAAATGAAATTAACAAATCACAAATCATCCAAACATTTGATGTAAAACCACCGTCCATAGTCTGAGACAGTTCACTTGATATAATCCAAAATAGTCAGAGAAGAATTTAGATTATATATTCTAAATCATCCCAAATTGTGGTTAAACTTGATGTTTGAAGGGTTTTGCATGAAAAAAAATTAAACGACATAATTCAACAGCGCAAAATAATATAATAAGATAAGTGATGATGAAAGAAAAGATGTTCTAAGAGTTTTTTTTTTGAACGACCTAAAAATTAAACTCGAGGTCTTTTAGAGCCCTGATTTCAAACACCTTAAAAAAATTAAACGACATAATTCAATAACGTAAAACATATAATAAAACACAAGGAGTACTAATTTATTCGTATGTTTTCAGACAAAACAAATTCTTGAATATCTTTTAAAGATCTTATCAAGGAAGTATCCATCTTGATTAGTCCTCTAGTAATTTACTGACCAAATATCAAGAACATTGTTCTCACATCGTCATCACTCCTGAGCTTCATATGGGTGAACTGGACGCTTCCGACTAACTTCTTCATCTGGTTTCTCCATGTGAGCCTTGATTTCTTCGTATGTTCTAAGCCAAATCAATTTTTTCTGAATATCTTTGAAAGATCCGACCAAGGAAGCATCCAACTCGAGAGGTCTTGTACGAACCAAATATTGAGAACACTATTCTCACGTTGTCGTCGTTTCTGAGCTTCATATGGGTGAACTGGACGCTTCCAACCTAGTCGATCGATGGACGTTGATACTCAATACCGTCTACCCTCCTTGTGTCTTTGTGGTTGAGTCAACTGTTGATATGGTCTAGTTGATCATTCAACCCACAAAATGTGGCATCATTTCAAACACTGAACAAATTTGGTTACAGCTAGTTTGGTGTCCTGATCAATGATTGAAGTGTTTAGGATTATCTAGTGTGTTTACATCAAATGAACAAGCACATTGGTTTATATAAGTTTTAGTACTTCGTAAACCACATAAACTTTCGATGCAATGTCGACCACAAAAAAAACCTATACTTGACAGGTTCATATTATACGATATGGATTGTCCCTCACCCTACAAAGTAACACAATCTTGAACCAGTATGGATTATATAATCCGAACATTTTTGAGATAGTTTCAAATTACATAATCTGAACCAGTTCATAATATGGATGATGGCTTGCTCAACAAGACTGACTCATTTAACACGTTTTTTGAGTCCCTTGACTAGTCATACTTGTTTGACCATGTTTTTTGACCCTAATTAATGGATTGTTACACTTTATGCACCATCCTTCGTAAATCTCTTTAAAAATACCCACTCATCCTTCACAAATCCTCATTCCATCTTACATTCTCTCCTCATTTCTCCTACAATGTTCCATCGTTGACCTTTAATAGAAAGGTTTCATTAATTTTATTAAGGGATAATATGAATGGTCAAAGGGCAGTATCCCACTCTACAAATTCGTACCCTTTGTTTGGGTGTAAGGTTACTCATTAGACCATCCTCAATGATATGGTCTTCACCATTTAAGATCTGGTACCTAATAGATACCCCTATTGGGGAATTTTTTTTGTTTTGTTTTTGGTCTTCTAAGACCTGGGGTCTCACTTAAGACCCTCATTCTTAAGTGGACTCCATAATACTTTTTATTAAAATAATCATTGTAGTGTTGTTTTTGTTGAAATGTAAATGATAAAGAGTTATTGGCGGAACCCATTTATACCTTTTGTTAGAGAATCTCCATTGGAGTGATTAAGTGCTTATTAGATACTATTATTAAAAAATTATAAAAGACTGGCGTGTACACGTGTGACCCGTTTAAGACCTCAAAATTGAGGGTCTCCATTGTAGATATTCTTAGAGTCTCATTCTTCAGACTAATTTAGTTTTTTTCCCATTCCTCCCCATTCTTCATAGGATAGGAGAAGAAACAAACCTTACCCCATCCTCCTTCCCCCCTCTATCTTCTTCTACTAGAGATTTAGTTTGAGGTGTCTAATAGTTCATTGTAATAAGGCTTATGATAATGTAAATGTACTATGAAAATATATTGATCTATTAACAAAATAAAAATTTGTACCATGATTGTCTCTTTTATATTTCGTGCGTCTTTACATTGATTTCATTTTTTTTTTGTAACTTTTAATTATGTCATTTCCTTGTTACATAATCTAAAGTTCTGTACTAAACAAGGTTTCATATTATATAATCTGAATAACACAAATTTTGAGAAAAAGATAGAGTTGCAAGAAACACAGTATATAAAAAATAATTAATAATCATTTTTTATTCTTTCTTTTTTCCTTTTTTGTGTGAGCTCGAGCTTCAGGAATCTTTCCTTCACGCCTTTTTGTTGTTCTAAACAAGGGAAACTCCATCCTTCCATCATCTTTCCTTCCCATCACTTTCTTTCCTTTATCTTGAAACAAACACAATGTACAACTCTCTTCTTTTTGCTCAACATCTTCATTATATTTTTTTTCTTGCTCAACTCAAAAACCCTGTGTTCTTGAACGAGTTATGAAAGTCTACACTACATATCTTGCATTCTCATTATAAACATCATTAAGGTTAAAAAAAATTCTTGCAATCCTTTGAATTTAGATTAAGGATAAGACTGACGTTTCTCCCAAATTACATCTCTCAAGCCATAATCCTCATTTTATGTGGCCATTGGCATGAAATTTGAGTCCTAACAACCCCATTCATATTCGCCCCAAAATAAATCATTGTTGAAATATTGGGCTTGAAATGAGATTGATTGCAAATATTCAAAATAAAAATGGTCATTCAAAAGAAGTAGATTTATTATTGACGAAAAAAAGATAATGCTGCTAAAAACAACAAATGAAACACGCTACAAACATAAAACACATATTTACCTAAAAAAAAAAAACATAAAACATATAACAAACAAAAAAAACTAGTTAAAAGACACAAAATCATATGAATCTCAACTAATTAAAAAGGTTAAAGGGAAATGCTAACCGTGCCTCCGAGGCACTGATTAAGCATACTAAAAAGGAAATTATAAAATAGTCAATGCATTGAAATTGTGTAATTAATTTATAAAAAGTTAAAAACTGTTTCCATTTATGGTAATAATTTTCTTTTTTTTGTATGCTTAATCAGTGCCACAGGGACACCAGTTAACATAACCCAAAGTTAAATGTATATAAAAACAAAATCTTAACACAAATTAATCCCCGACAACAACTTTAAATTTATGCCTGTGTTAAAACATGCAAATATACACAATCTAACTTCATGGGGATTGTTTATGTTTTAATTAACATAGATCATGCATTATATTCAATGAAGTTAATTAGAGAGTGGAAAGGGAGTTAATATCCTCTCCATTTTTTATCTTCTCCATTTCTACCATTTGGAGAGATAAAGACACACAAAATCTTAAAAATAATTAATAATGGTGGGACCCATTTAATGATGTGATCCTCCACCTATTTTTTGTGTCTATATCTTTCATAACGACAATCTCTATAAAATGGAGAGGATCTCAACTCGTAGAAAGATTGGATTATGTTCCTTTAAACACTTAGATAATTGAAAAATCTATTTAACACCTTTGTAATCCCCAAAAACGACGTCAAAAACATGTTTCGTTAAAATGTGATGTGCAAGTAACAATTAATAAAGTGAACGTATAGGTAGTTTCCCGCGAGATTGATGATGATTAATTATAAGTTCTGACAATCCATGATTTAGTAAGTTTATTGTTAACAAAAATGGTAAAAAAAAAATCATTTTAAGGTTTCATTAGTGTTCAATACTATTTTTTAAGAAACCAAACTAACCCACCAAAATTGACAAAAAAAAAAAAAACTAAGACTTTAAAAGAACTCTAAAGCTCTAAAGTTTTACAATTAAATCTACTTATTTATAACATCCAAATCTTTTTTTTTTTTTGGGGTGCAAATCAAATCTTCTTTTTTTCTCAATCGGAAAGACCCACTTTGGAGTATAACATTTTATGAAATATGTGTAAGAGTTGGACTCCACAAAAAGTTTGGGGATTTACTTTTCCCACCCGTGGGTTTCCTCGCGCGCTCTATTTTTTTTTCTTCCAAAAATGCCCTTGAGTTTCCAGATTTTATAATCCGGAATGATGTTTTCTTTTGTTAAAGGGTGAAAAAATGAGTAACGGATTTTTCCGGATTTTGTAATCCGGAAACTTCAAAAAATAGGGCGCATTACATAATGTTTCCGGATTACATAGTTCGGAAACCCCCTAAACACCCTTTTTCAAGGTAAAACAGTTCGGATTATATAATCCGAACTGTATCAGCACAAATTCTAAACATGTTTGTAACATGGATAGTCATTTTAGGGACAATATTAATCTTCATAACTCTCATCCTTCTGTTTTGGGTCATTGTTACCTATTCTTAGTCAAAAATAGGGTTTTCAGGCTACTTGATCAGATTGCTCCGAAACTTCCCCTGAAAATCAGAAAAAATTCAAGGACCATGACTCCCCTAGAAGGGACTTCTTACGTGACTCCGCCCCTCAAAATCCAAAATTCCATTGTTTAGACCCATTTTTCATTTTTTTTAAATTTTCATATTCTCAGAAAAATTCGAAAAAATTTGCATTAGTTTTATTTGATTTTTAGAATTTTTAGGTGGTATTTTTATGATTTTATTTGACAGGTTTTTAGCATTTTTTACTTAGTTTTTTTTTTTTTGTTTTTTAAAGTAAAACTCAAAACTGCTGAAATGTGAGAGAGTGTGATGGCTAATTATACATAAGAATTGTCCAGATTATAAAATCCGAAATAGTAAACATGAATCTGGATTTTAAAATCCGGAATGTACAAGGGCATTTTTGGAAATTTTATAAGGCGCGGGAGAAGACCATAGGGTGGGAAAAGTAATTCCTAAAATTTTGTGTATGTGTTTTCTCCGATTACTCCTTGATAAATTCTCAACAAGATTAAGGGCGCATTAGTTTTAGAGATTTACTTTTCCCACCCTGCTGCCTTCTCGCACGCTCTGCAAAAATTTCAATATTACCCCTGGTCCGGATTTTGTTTTCCGAACCAGATTGTTAGAGTTTTCGGAAATTAAAATCGGACACATACAATATGAAATTTTGTGTCTTTCTTTGATGTCAAGGTCTCTGTTGACCGTTATACGACCCCCGCATTAGCTGCAATGCAATTGCAGGGGTCATATGAACGGTCAACAATGACCATGACACCACAGACACACCTAAAAGCTACCTAAAAAACTAAATATTTTTGAAGAAAATGTAAGAAAGGCGGTGAAGAAGAATGAAGGAAAATGTTGAAGATCCAAGCCTTTTTATAGCCTTAAATCAGTCATAGGTCTTAATTACAGTCAAATAAAACGTGTTCCACATTCAAAACCATCAAAAAATGCATTCAAGGTCCACTAACCGGCCAAACCTTTGGTGAAATGTCACCGGCCAAAATGTGACTAAGGGGTTCCGGATTTTATATTCTGGAATGAATGAAGTGTTTCCGGATTACAAAGTCCGAACTACTACATACCCTTTATTTGGATCGTTTTCGTTGCGAATGCCTTGGAAAAAAATAGAACAAAGGTACATAACATAAATAGAAACAACATAAGACAATAAACAGTTAAAAAATACCATAATAACAGAAATGATGAATCTTTTGGGAAGGTGTTTCAAGAGGATTTATTTGAGTTAGATCCTGCTGCCTTGCCAAATGACATATTCATCTGGCAGGCAGCAAGATCTAACTCATAGAAACCTCTTGATATTTATGAGTTATCTATCTATCAAGGAGGCAACAAGGAGTATCTATATATTTTTGAAAGCATGCTGAGGATCTTCACCATGCTGGCACATAGAGAGCAATCTATTTTGCGGCAGCATGACAAAGATCCTTAGCACAATGACAATTTTTTTAATGGTTTTCTTTGATTTGTTTGTGTGTTTTGATGGTATTGAAGCTGAAAACTGGAGAACACTTATTTATAGAGGTCCTTGGATGTTGTGGACCACATAAACTCTTGGTGCAATGTGGTCCATACAAAAGGATCCTATGCTGAGGTATTCCAGATTTAGTAATCCGGAATACACTTACGCCCTATGTGAATCCGGATTTCATAATCCGGAATGCATATCTTTGGTTATTTTATCGATTAGATGAACATCTTTGACGTAAACTAAAACATAAGGAAAATTTAAATAATATATATATTATTCAAAACATAATGCAACAACTTAATTCAACAACACATAACTAACACACAATTAAAACAACGTAAAACACGCGATTAATTAAAACATGACACATCTTCACGGATCTTCTAAACTAACTTCTTCATCTGGTGGTCCCTCCAGCAGAGCCCTGATCTCTTCGTAGTTCCTGGGCCAGTTCAAATTTTCAGAATTTGTTCAGCAGATCTAATCAACGAAGCGTCCAACTCGATCGATCCTCTAGTACTGTGTTGACCAAAGACAGAGAACATGGTTCTCACGTCGTCGTCGTTTGTGAGTTTCATCCGGATGAACCGAAGAGATCCGGCTGAGTCGGATAATGGACATTGATATTCAACACCGACCACCCTCCTCGTGTCTCTATGGTTGAGTTGACGGTTGATTTGATCCAGCTCATCCTTCAGCCCGGAGAGGGTGACATCATTGCGAATCCTAAAAAGATGGGGTGGTGTTCCACCGTTGTAGTAGACTGCCGCTAGCTTGGTGTTCGGATCAAAGCAAGGGAATTCCATGATTTTTTTTCTAGGTGTAGTTTACTTGTAATGAAAACAGGGACCCCTATTTATAGAGTCATCTAGGCGTTCTGGACCACATAAACTCTTGGTCCAATGTGGGTCGCACAAAAGAATCCAATGCTGAAGCTTTCCGGATTTCAAAATCAGAACTATCCATCACCCTACACGAAGAGCAAAGTTTCCAATGTTTCACGCCATGATCATATTTTTCCGGAATATAAAATCTGAAATCTATGTGTAATCCGGATTACATTTTCCGGACTGCACTAGAAGCTTTTGTCTGCACCACAAAGAAAACGTTTTTCAAACGTTTTGGGCGGTGGTCAAGTTGAAAAACGTGTTTTTACACGTTTTTTGACTGTAATTATGGCTTCCCACACGTTTTTTAACCCTCCCTCCCCTATAAATAACCTTCATTTGCTCAAAAATAGTTACACCTTCTTCTTTCTCCTCTTCTTATCTTCTACAACGATGTGTTTCCACCGTTGGCCTTTCATAGAAAGAGGCATATTTGGAAATCCATCAGGGGTCATATGATTGGTCAACAGGGAAGGGGTTAGTCTGGGTATGAGGTTGGTCTGTCTGGGCGTAAGTTTGACCTTCATGGTCTCTTTCTCCCTAGAGTCCCCTGTACCCCCTCCAACAGCAAAGCTACTGGTATGTCCTATCAGTAGTGTTGCTTCCCCCCCCCGCTTTCCAGCTATAGCTTACCCCCCCGTAGAAATAG